>ENA-UOUL01000033-UOUL01000033.1-bioreactor-metagenome-genome-assembly--contig:-NODE-33-length-200117-cov-8.560278_pt1 | contig 200117 bp, 180 predicted proteins | sample MGYA00249838_ERZ747220 | MGnify/ENA primary metagenome ERZ747220 (study PRJEB28778, sample SAMN05720191) | bioreactor metagenome | isolation source: Anaerobic biogas reactor | place: USA:Washington... | reverse complement strand
CGGGCGAGTAGGGCACGTGAGCTGGTCCCCGTACCAGGTGGTGGCCCGTTCGGGACGTCGACCGGGGGAGCGGTGTGGGGGGTGTCCTGGTTCACGGTGCTCATCTCTCTCCGTGGGGGTCCTGCCGGCGCCTCGTGGCCGGTGTTCTGGGGACCCGTGGCCTGCATCTCGACCCGTCTCGTGTGGTCGTGTGTGACGGGAGTGCACCCCAGTTCTGTCGTGTAGCTGGAGTCAACCGGAGCGCACCAGTGTTACCCGTACGCTCGTCATCATAAGTACTTGACCTGTCGTCGTCCAGACGGTTCACTTCTCTGGCACTCGTCATAACGAGATGACGAGCTTGATGAGAGTGAGAGGCAGGGATGGTCATGAGATCGATTCCGGTGAAGGAGAGCGCGTTCGCGGGGCTGATGTGCGTGATGGCCCCGGAGCCGAAGTTGGTCGACGTCAAGACCGGCGAGGTGAAACGGGACCAGGCCACCGGGCAGACGGTGTGGACCGTGGGGGTGTGTGCCCTGCGCGGCCGGGACTCCTCGGTGATCCAGATCTCGGTCGTGGGGGAACCTCGCGGCCTGAGTGTGGGGATGCCGCTGCGGGTGGTGGATCTGGAAGCCACTCCGTGGGAGCGGGAGGGACGGTCCGGGATCGCCTGGCGAGCCGGGCAGGTCCTGTCCGCCACCGAGGCGCCGCCTGGACCCACCACTGGTGGGCGTGGCGGTGGAAAGGAGGGTCAGTGACCTTGGCCCTACCGGTGCTCGGCGGGATAGGCCCGGCCTCGGTGGCCGAGCCCGCCCCGGCCGGGCAGGAGGGGCCGTGGTGGCCGGTGGCTGTCGTCACCGCCGCCGTGCTCGCCGTCGTCGTGGCGCGGTGGGGGATGGAACGTCTCCGGGTATCCCGACCGCGGGTGTGGTGGCCGCTGTTCGGGGCGCCGGTGGCGTTGTGGCGGCTGGCGTGCACATGGCGGGTGTTGTGCGAGGGCTGCGACCTCGTGCTCCCCGCCCGGCACGCCACTCGCTATGGACTGCTCACGTCCGGATCCCGCCGTCATCGCGGCGGTGGGGTGATCGTGCGGGGAGCCCCGGTGCGGGTCATCGTGCCGCGGCGGGTCGGGCTACGCCTGACGTCGACAGGGTTCATGGTCACGGTCCGGTTGTTCGCCTCCCAGACCCCTGGGGCCTACGCGAAGGCGGCCGAGGCGATGGCACACGCCTGGCGGAAGGTGAAGGGTTGTTCGTAGCACAGCAACTCCGCGGGGACGCCCCATTGATGGCCCATGAACTCGGCTCTGAAGGTATCCAGCGGCAGCACGTCGAGCGGGAACGTGTCGGGTGAGATGCCGGCGAACTGCTCGCCATCCCAGTAGGATGTTGCCCAGCCGAGGCTGGGGATGGCCATGCAGGCGGACTGGTGGATGTTAACCTGGCCGTCGGGTTTGCGCTGCTTGACCACGGTGTAGATGCGCCGGATCATGCGCCGAGCCTCTAGGAACGGGTAGCTCGGGTGGGCGAGGCCGTTATCTCCGATGTGTCCGCACCCGTGCTGGAGGTTATAGCATTCGGGTGGGTTGGCGATGCCATCCAGGTAGACACCGTCGATGTCGAACTCGTCGATCATGTCCGCGATGCCTTGCACGATGAAGTCCTGCCAGGAGGACGCGGGGCACGCGACGTAGATGTCCTGACTGGGGAAGGGCTGTGGGCTGAAGTGGGTGTAGCCACGCCTGGGCGTCGCCAACCAGTTTGGCGCCCACCGCTCAAACTCGGGCGCGAGGCTTGATACCATGCAACCGAAGTAGACAATTACCTGGACTCCGCGTTCATGGCACGCTGCCACCAGGCTGTGGAGCTGCTCAGGATCTCTGGGCCTGATGTAGGAGTGGATGCTCGTCCAGGGGCCGTGGAAGCAGAGGGTCCGGACACCCAGGCGCGCGAGGACCTCGAGCGGGGCCAGATGCAGACCGAGTTGCAGAGCGGTGCCGGACCTTCCTCGCCGGAAGCGCGCGTATGGACAGACGCCGGTGCGACCGATCAGCCCATGCCCGTGGCCGACGGTCGGCACGGTGCGGGGCACCCCCTCGAGGGCGGCATCGAGATACTCGGTAGCGCCGGGGGCGAAGGGCTGGTCGAGGTGGTCGACGAGCAGGATGTACGGGTCTTCGAGGACCGCTTCCTGACGCTCGACGTCGGTGGCGAAGTAGAGGGAGATGTAGCCCTTGTCGAAGCGCATACCCTCGGTGAGCTCGAGCTGGAGCCCGAAGGTGTTGGACTCCTCGACGGTGATGACGCCTTCCTTGCCCACCTTGTCGATGGCCTCGGCGATCAGTTCACCGATCGCGGGGTCGCCCGCGGAGATGCCGGCGGTCGCGGCGATCTGCTCCTTGGTCTCGACCTCCTTGGCGGTGTCGAGCAGCTTGGCGGTGACGGCCTCGACGGCCTTCTCGATGCCGCGCTTCAGACCGAGCGGGTTCGCACCGGCGGCGACGTTGCGCAGGCCCTCGCGGACCAGCGCCTGAGCCAGGACGGTTGCGGTGGTGGTGCCGTCACCCGCGACGTCGTCGGTCTTCTTGGCGACTTCCTTGACCAGCTCTGCGCCGATCTTCTCGTACGGGTCCTCGAGCTCGATCTCCTTGGCGATGGACACACCATCGTTGGTGATCGTGGGGGCGCCCCACTTCTTCTCGAGCACGACGTTGCGGCCCTTGGGGCCCAACGTCACCTTGACGGCGTCGGCGAGGCTGTTGAGGCCACGCTCGAGGCCGCGACGGGCCTCTTCGTCGAACGCGATGATCTTGGCCATTGCGAAGTGATCCTCCGGGTATGGGGTGACACCGGGTCGACCGCTCGTCGGGTCGGCCCATGTACGAACCGACCGCTCGTCCGGTCGGCCCACGTACGCCTGCGGCCGGAAGCAGTGCCCGCGACGGACGACCAGGGGTGTCGAAATACCCGGCCTCACCGTCCCGACCTGGCACTCCAGTGTTACGAGTGCCAAAGCCATTTTTAGCACTCGAGGGTGGCGAGTGCAAGGTTGTCTGCACTCGGCCACCCTCGTCGCCGTACCGATCCCGGACTACGGGAGCCGGGTCATCGCCGGGTCGAGCCCACTCCGACGGCGCACCACTGGCCGGTACCGGTGTTCACCGCGAACGACTGCGGTCCGACGCACGTGACACCGGTCGTGTCGGCGGTCGCGCCCGAGCCCCAGCCCGCGACCGAGAACGTGATCGCGGCGCCCTGCGCCCACGAGTGGCTCAGTCCACCCCCGAGCGCGTAGGCGTACGAGCGGCCACCGTCGCTGGCACCCGCCAGCGCGGTACCGAACCCGGTGGCCTCGGCCTGCGCGGACCCGTTGGTGCCCGCGGTCGACACCGCGGTACCGCTGTCGGCGGCCGCCGCACGCGCGAACCCACCGCCGTCCGCGGTCGCGCCGCAACTGGCGGTCTCCGACACCAGGATCTCGTTGGTGGACGGCGGCGACACACACGTCACCGGTGCCGCGGCAGCGGTGCCGGCCCCCACGAACGCGAGCGACGCGGCACCGAGCGCGAACGCCGCGCATCCGTGCGCGACACGACGACCGGAGAGAACGGACCGGAGAGAACGAATGGACAAAGAAGCGCTCCTCGAACACTGGAAGGGAGGATGAACGGGGAAGACGGAGTTCCCCCGCCGGAAGGTTACCGGTCACACCCACCCCGCGCGAGGGTGGAGTTTCACAACGTCGCCAGCAGCGCGGGCAGGTCGGCGACCGAGTCGACGACGTGGTCCGGACGCTCCACCGACAGTTCCAGGACGGACCGACGGAACTTTCCGGTGCGCACCAGAACTCCGGTCATGCCGAGCCGCTGACCGGGTAGCACCTCGCCGTGCAGATCGTCGCCGACGACGACCATGCGGTCGGGGTCCACCCCCATCAGGTCCGACGCCGCGAGAAAACCCTGCATCGACGGTTTGCCGACCGCCACCACGGTCCTGCCGCTGAGTTCCTCGAGACCCGGCAGGTAGGCACCGGTGTCGAGACGGAGCCCGTCGTCGGACTGCCAGCTCATGGCGCGGTGCATGGCGACGACCGGTACGCCGTCGAGCATCAGGTCGGCGACGCGGCTGACGGCGCGGTGGGTGAATTCCGGTCCGGCACCACCGAGGACGACCACCTCGGGATCGTCGTCGTCGCGGACGATTCCGTCGAGATCCGCGTCGACGGCGCCGTGATTGAGCACCCAACAGCGTCGCCCCGGATAGGTCCGGCCGAGATAGTCGACGGTGAGCGAGACCGCGGTGAGGATCTCGGAGGAATCGACCCGCATCCCCAGATCGTTCAGTGTCGCGGCGATCTCCGCGCACGTCCGGGACGTGGTGTTGGTGAGGAAGGCGCGGGGGACGCCACGGTCGCGGAGTCCGGACAGGACCTCGGCGGCACCGGGTACCGCCCGCCACGACGTGACGAGTACACCTTCGATGTCGAACAGCACTCCGCCCGGACCGGTCATGAGGCCAGCCTATCGGTGCTCGTCGCTTCCGGCCCCGCAGAGCCGCGACCGGAAGCGACGAGCACGTCGTGTCAGACGGTGCGGGCGAGCCGATCGGCGAGCAGCCGGGTGAAGTGGGCGGGGTCGTCCACCTCTCCGCCCTCGGCGATGAGCGCCATGCCGTACAGCAGTTCGGCCGTCTCGGCGAGCGCCGGATCGTCCGTGCGTTCTGCGTGCGCGGTCCGCAGCCCCGCTACGAGAGGATGCTCGGGGTTCAGTTCGAGGATCCGCTTGGTCGTGGGAACCGCCTGGCCGGAGGCGCGATACATGCGTTCGAGTGCCGGCGACATCCCGAAGGTGTCGCCGACGATGCACGCCGGTGACGTCGTGAGCCGCGACGACAGGCGCACCTCCTTGACGTGGTCGTCGAGGGTGTCCTTCATCCAGCCGAGCAGCCCCTCGAAGTCCTTCTGTCGTTCTTCACGTTCGGATTCGGCGGCCTGCTTCTCGTCCTCGGTGTCGAGGTCGACCTCGCCCTTGGCGATCGAGCGGAACGCCTTGCCGTCGAACTCGGGAACAGAGGTCACCCACATCTCGTCGACGGGATCGGTGAGCAGCAGCACCTCGATTCCCTTCGCCCGGAACGCCTCCATGTGCGGGGAGTTCTCGAGCAACTGCCGGGATTCGCCGGTGATGTAGTAGATCTCGTCCTGCCCGTCCTTCATGCGTTCGACGTACCCGGCGAGGGTGGTCTGCTCGTCGTCGCTCGCCGTGGAGTCGAAGGAGGAGATCGCCAGGAGGGTGTCGCGGTTGTCGGTGTCGGAGAGCAACCCCTCCTTGACGACGCGGCCGAACGCCGACCAGAACGTCCGGTACCTGTCGGCGTCCTGCGTCAGGAGATCCTTGACCGTCGCGAGCACCTTCTTCGTGAGGCGACGCCGGATCGCGCGGATCTGCCGATCCTGCTGCAGGATCTCGCGGGAGACGTTGAGCGAGAGGTCCTGCGCGTCGACGACACCCTTGACGAATCGCAGGTACTCGGGGATCAGGTCCTCGCAGTCGTCCATGATGAAGACGCGCTTGACGTAGAGCGAGATCCCGGTGCGGCGTTCCCGCGCGAACAGGTCGAACGGCGCGTGTGTCGGGATGAACAACAACGCCTGGTACTCGAAGGTGCCCTCGGCGCGCATCGGGATGATCTCGAGCGGCTCGTCCCACGCGTGCGCGACGTGCTTGTAGAACTCCGTGTACTCCTCGTCGGACACCTCGTCGCGCGGGCGCGCCCACAGCGCCTTCTGCGAGTTGAGGGTCTTCGTCTCGAAGGTGACCTCGTCGACACCGTCCTCGCCCTGGACGGTCTTCGAGACCTCCATCCGCACGGGCCACGCGATGAAGTCGGAGTACTTCTTGACGATCTCCTCGAGCTTCCACTGCGAGGTGTAGTCGAACAGGTGGTCGTCGGCGTCCTCGGGCTTGAGATGCAGGGTGACGGAGGTGCCCTGCGGGGCGTCGTCGACGCCACCGATGGTGTAGGTGGATTCACCGCTGGACTCCCAGCGGGTGCCGGTCTCCTCCCCCGCCTTGCGGGTGACGAGCGTGACCTTGTCGGCGACCATGAACGACGAGTAGAAACCGATACCGAACTGCCCGATCAGTTCCTCGGATGCGGCCGCGTCCTTGGCCTCCCGGAGCTTGCGACGCAGTTCGCCGGTGCCGGAACGGGCGAGGGTACCGATCAGATCGACGACCTCGTCACGGGTCATGCCGATGCCGTTGTCGCGGACCGTGAGGGTACGGGCGTCCTTGTCGACCTCGAGTTCGATGCGGAGGTCCGACGTGTCGACCGCCAGGTCCTTGTCCCGGAACGACTCGAGACGCAACTTGTCCAGCGCATCGGAGGCGTTGGAGATCAACTCCCGCAGGAACGTGTCCTTGTTGGAGTAGATCGAGTGGATCATCAGATCCAGTAGCTGACGCGTCTCCGCCTGGAATTCGCGCCGTTCGACGTCTGCACTCACTTCTTCTGTTCCCTTCGACAAGCAGAACTTCTCCCCCCGAAACGGTAGCCCGACATGCTAGTCGGTCGCGGTATCCGGCCCCACCCCGGCCCGGAGGTACATCATGGAGGCAGATGCTTCGAGACGGGGCGCTTCGAAGCAGGGTGCTCCACGAGCGGACTGTCGGGACGAAGGAGAGCGTCATGGCGTTTCGTCGCGTTGCCGTGGTCGGCGCGGGAATCGTGGGCCTGTCCACGGCATGGTTCCTGCAGGAACGAGGCGTCTCGGTCACCGTCGTCGACCGGTCGGGGGTCGCGGCGGATTCGTCGTGGGGCAACGCGGGATGGCTTGCACCGGCGTTGACGTTGCCGCTGCCGGAGCCGGCGGTGCTGCGGTACGGGCTGGGCGCGGTGCTCCGTTCGTCGTCACCGGTGTACGTGCCGCCGACCGCGGATCCGAGGCTGCTGCGGTTCCTGGTCGATTTCGCACGGCACTGCACCGACCGGCACTGGTCGGCGTCGATGCGGGTGTTCGCCCGCGCGAACCGGGTCGCGCTGGGCGCCTACGACGCGCTCGCGGCCGGGGGAGTACGGGAACCGACACGCACCGCGGACCCGTTCCTGGCCGTGTTCACCTCGGAGACCGAACGCGCGGAACTGCTCGACGAGTTCGACCGGGTCCGCGCGGCCGGTGGCGAGGTGGCCTGCGATCCCGTCGATGCCGAGGCACTGCACACGATGGTGCCGATTCTCGGCACCAGGGCCCGCGCGGGTGTGCGGATCCACGGGCAGCGGTTCATCGATCCGCCGCGGTTCACGGCCGCACTGGCGGAGTCGGTGCGCGAACGGGGCGGCGACGTCCTCGCACCGTTCGACGTCACCGAGGTCCGTGATCCCGGCAACGGCGTCGTGGATGTGGTCGGTGACGCCGGTCGTGCGGTGTCGGTGGACGCCGTGGTCCTCGCGACCGGCGCACGGCTCAACTCCCTCGCGCACGGGTTCGGGGTGCGGGTACCCGTCCAGGCGGGGCGCGGGTACAGCTTCGCGGTGGAGCCCAGTGCGCTCGACACCGGCGAGTTGCCGACGAATCCCGTGTACTTCCCGGTGCAGCGGGTCGCGTGCACGCCGCTGCACGACCGGTTCCGGGTGGCCGGGATGATGGAGTTCCGCAGCCCCGACGCGCCGCTGGATCCTCGCCGGATCCACGCGATCGTCGATGCTGTCCGGCCGCTGATGCCGCACCTGGACTGGCAGATGCGGACCGACGAATGGGTGGGTTCGAGGCCGTGCACCGCCGACGGGCTCCCCCTGGTCGGGTCCACGCGGTCGCCGCGGGTGTTCGTCGCGGGCGGTCACGGTATGTGGGGCGTCGCGCTCGGACCGCTGACCGGCCGCCTGCTCGCCGACGCGATGTCGGGTGAACCGGATCCGTTGCTGCAGCATTTCGATCCGCTGCGGTGACCTCGTCCGCTACGACGACCTCACCCGTTCTCGGCGAGACGTGCTTCCACGCCGCCGAGCCAGTCGAGGACCGCGCGTTCGTACGCGATACCGAAGTCGAGGGTGGCCTCCGGCCAGCGGGGAAGTTCGCCACCCGCGCGCAGCGCGTCGTACTCGGCGAGTTGCTGCTCGTGGGCCGCGCGATAGCCGGCGAGGATCTCCGCGAGCCGCGCGGGCGGGAGATGGTCGGCGAAGGCGACGGTGAGCAGCAGCGGGTGCCGGATGTTCTCGCGTCCCGGATCGCGTCCGATCCAGTCCGCGAACGCTCGGCGGCCCTCGTCGGTGAGCGTGTAGGGCTTGCGGTCGCGGGGGCCCCGCTCCCCCGCTTCGATCAGACCTGCGCGCTCCATCGCGGCCAGTTCCCGGTACACCTGGCTGGTGGTGAGCGACCAGAACTTGCCGATCCGCTCCTGGGCGGTCGTCACGAGATCCCACCCCGTCCGGGAACCCTCGTGCAGGAACCCGAGGAGGGATGCTGCGGTCGCGTTGAGCGCTTTCGCCGGCATGACGGTCCCCTTTCGTGCGGAACACCGTTGACATTCCACTGTGGCACTTCCATCATGGAATGACCGACATTCCACAATGGAAGTTCCGACGGTGTCGCGACGACTCCGCGCACCACCGAGCGGCACGACCCTGGAGGCATCATGGCCACCGACGACCTGCGCATCTCCGACGCCGAACGCGAGAGCTACGTCGAACTCCTCGGCCGCGCGGTCGGCTCCGGCAGGCTCACCGTCGACGAGTTCGACGAACGCGCAGCCCGCGTGTACGGCGCGAAGACGGTCGCCGAGGCCCGTGCCGTGCTGACCGATCTGCCCGCCGAACAACCCGCACCCGAGCGACGCGCCCGACGCACCGCCGGCACCCGCATGCCACTCCACCAGCGCATCGAGTGGACGGCCTGGGCCGGGGTGGGTGCGATCAACGTCCTGGTGTGGGCACTCGTGTCGCTGGGCACGATGTCACCGGTGTACCCGTGGCCGCTGTGGGTGATCGGCCCGTGGGGCCTGGTCCTGCTCGGCCGCTCCGTACTCGGCATCGAGGGCAACGGGTGCGCGCAGCGCGCGCGGGCCCACCGCGACACCGCCCGGGCCACCGCACTCGCCCACCGCGAACGCGTCCTCGCCGCGCACCTCGCGCAGCCGTACCACCCTCTCGCACATCAGCGGCGCTGAACGTCACCGGCTCCCCGCGTTCCGCGACCTCGGGAACGTTGTCGCCGTCGTCTGCCATAGTCGGTCGACGACACCCGACAGGGTCGGGCGACAACGGATGCGGGAGGCGACGACCGGATGTTCCTGCTCGACGACGTTCTCGTATACAGCACCCGCGACATCGTCGACGCCGCGCGTTGCGAGTACGCGCTGCTGACCTCGCTCGACACCGCGCTCGGCCGCATTCCCCGCGCCTCACCCGCGGACGATCCGATGCTCGAACGCAGCGCCGCGCTCGGTGCCGCTCACGAACGCCGGGTCCTGCAACGCCATCTGGACGAGTTCGGCGACGGTGTCGTGCAGATCCCGCGCCCTGGGCACGATCTCCGCGCCTACCGGGACGCCGCGAACGCGACCTCGGAGGCAGCGCGGGCGGGGGCCGAGGTGATCTACCAGGGCGCGTTCTTCGACGGTCGATTCCTCGGGTTCTGCGATTTCCTGGTGCGCACCCGAGACGGGTATGCGGTCTACGACGCGAAACTCGCCCGGCACGCACGGGTCGAAGCGCTCCTGCAACTCGCCGCGTACGCGGATGCACTCGGCCGCAGTGGAATTCCCGTTTCGTCACACGCGCACCTGATCCTCGGCGACGACACCGTCACGTCCCATCCGCTCGCCGATCTCGCCCCCGTCCACGAATCGCGACGTGCCCACCTCGAAACCCTCGTCGACACGCACCGGACTGCCGGCACACCGGCGCGGTGGGGGGATTCCCGGCACACTGCGTGCGGCCGGTGCGACGCCTGCACCCCGCAGGTGGCCGCGCACCGCGATCTGCTGCTCGTGGCGGGGATGCGTTCGACGCAGCGGGCGCGCCTGATCGCCGCGGGCGTCTGCACCATCGACGCGCTCGCCGACCGCGACGACCCGGTCCCCGGGATGTCGGCGCGGACCCTCGCCGCCGTACGCGCACAGGCGCAGGTGCAACTCGAACAGGAGCGCTCGGGCACCCCGGTCGTGGACGTGTTCGAACCGGGCACACTCGGTGCGCTACCGCACCCCGACGAGGGCGACATCTTCTTCGATTTCGAAGGTGACCCGTTGTGGTGCGCGGACGGTGGGGCCGATCGGGGGCTCGAGTACCTGTTCGGGGTCGTGGAGACCGACGGTCCGGGTGGACCGCGGTTCCGGCCGTTCTGGGCACACTCGCGGACGGAGGAGAAGCAGGCACTCGTCGATTTCCTCGCGTACCTCACCGAGCGCCGCCACAGGTTCCCCGCGATGCACGTGTATCACTATGCAGCATACGAGAAATCGGCGTTGCTTCGGTTGGCGGGCAGGCACGGTGCGGGTGAGGACCAGGTCGACGACCTGCTCCGCGAAGGAGTGCTGATCGACCTGTATCCGATCGTGCGGGGGGCACTACGGGCGGGCACGCCGTCCTACAGCATCAAGAAACTCGAACCGTTGTACATGCCCGCGCGCGTCGGCGACGTCGCCGACGGAGGCGAATCGGTGGTCGCCTACGCCACCTACTGCGCTCTGCGCGACGACGGGCGGCACGCCGACGCGGCGGCGTTGCTCGCATCGATCGCCGAGTACAACGAGGCGGACTGCGTCTCGACGCTACGGCTGCGCGACTGGCTTCTGGAGCGGGCCGGCGAGCACGGGGTCGCGCTGCTCGGCAGCGCCTCGGGCGACGCCGAGCGGGACGGTCCCGGACAGGGCGGACCCGGACACGACGACATCGACACCGCGCCGCACCCCGCGGAGACGAAGCTGATGGAGTTCGCGGGCCGGCGCGGCGACCGCGACCCCGACCGGCACGCCGCCGCGGTGCTCGCGGCGGCCGTCGGCTATCACCGTCGTGAGCGGAAACCGTTCTGGTGGGCGCATTTCGATCGATTGTCGCAACCCTCGGACGAATGGGCCGACACCCGCGACACCCTGGTCGCCACGTCGGTGACCGTGGACGCGGACTGGCACCTGCCACCGCGCAAACGGAAGCCGCGCCGACACGTGGCGCTGACCGGGGACGTCGCCACGGGCAGTACGGTGCGTGCGGGCGACAAGGTGCTGTTGCTGTACGAGGCGCCGCCACCTGTCGGCCTCCCGGACGGCGGCCCGTGGACGCGGGGCTGGTCGAACGGCACGGTACTCGAACGGCGGACGGGCAACGGCTTCCACGACGTGCTGGTGATCGAGGAGATGTTGCAGACGGAGGACGAGTACGCCACTCTGCCGTCCGCGGTGGCGCCGGCTCCGCCACCGGCGACGGCGAGCATCGAACGGGCGATCGCGTCGGCCGCCGAATCGGCCTGCGGCGCGTTGCCCGGGTTACCGCGCTCCGCGGCGATCGACGTGCTGCGCCGGGTCCCGCCGCGGACGGTCTCCGGTGCCGGGCTGCCCGCCGTGACCGACGGCGACGCGGCCGAGGCGATCACCGCGGCACTGCTCGATCTCGACGACTCGTACGTCGCGGTGCAAGGACCTCCCGGCACCGGCAAGACGTTCACGGGGTCGCGGGTGGTCGCGACCCTGGTGAACGAGCACGGCTGGCGGGTGGGGGTCGTCGGCCAGTCCCATTCGGTGGTGGAGAACATGTTGGACGGCATCTGCGACCAGCAGGTGCCCGCAGAGCGGATCGGGAAGGCCAAGGTCCGGTCGACCGCACCGGAGTGGCGGGCGTTCAAGGACACGCGCGCCCTCGCGGGATACGCCGCCGGACTCGAGGGCGGGTGTGTCGTCGGCGGCACCGCCTGGGACTTCACGAACACCGACTGCATCGCGCCGGGCGAGCTGGATCTGCTGGTGATCGACGAGGCCGGTCAGTTCAGCATCGCGAACACGGTGGCCGTCGCGACGTGTGCCCGACGACTACTGTTGCTGGGCGATCCCCGGCAACTGCCACAGGTCGCCCAGGGGGTCCACCCGGAGCCGTGCGACGAGTCGGCGCTGGGCCGGCTCACCGAGGGGCACGGCGCCCTCCCCGCCGACCGCGGCTTCTTCCTCTCCCGCACGTGGCGGATGCACCCGGAACTGTGCGCTCGGGTGTCGGATCTGTCGTACGAGGGCCGCCTGCTGTCGCAGGTCGAGCGCACGACGGCCCGGTCGCTCGAGGGTGTCGCGCCGGGTGTGCACACGATCGTCGTCGACCACGTCGGCAACGCGACGTCCTCGCCCGAGGAACGGGACGTGGTGGTGCAGCAGATCGCGGGGCTGCTCGGAAGGCCCTGGCGGGACGGCGCCGACGCCGCGCCACGGCCGTTGGATCAACGGGATGTACTCGTCGTCGCCCCCTACAACGCGCAGGTCGCGGCACTGCGTGACGGGCTCGCGGCGGCGGGGTTCGACCGGATCGAGGTCGGTACGGTCGACAGGTTCCAGGGACGGCAGGCCGCTGTGGTGCTGGTGTCGATGACGGCGTCGGCGATCGAGGACATTCCGAGGGGCATGGCGTTCCTGCTGTCGCGCAACCGATTGAACGTGGCACTCTCGCGCGGCCAGTGGTGCGCGTTCGTGGTGCGGTCGCGCGTACTCACCGAGTATCTGCCGGCGACACCGGACGAACTGGTCGACCTGGGGGCGTTCCTGCGGTCGACCCGGTGACGGCGGCCACCCGGTCCGCTACGATCGAAGACGCAAATTTTTTGTAACCACGAGTACCAGATACATGTCGGTACCGCACACCCGGGAGTGACCGTGTCGAAGACCCTCGAAGCCACCATCGACGTCGCCGCGCCGCCGCACCACGTGTGGGCGGTGGTCTCCGATCTCCAGCGGATGGGCGAATGGAGCCCGCAGTGCCGGAAGATGATCATCCGCGGCGGCCCGGTCGCGAAGGGCACCACGACGATCAACATCAACCGCAAGGGTCTGCTCGTGTGGCCGACCACCTCGAAGGTCATCGCATTCGATCCGCACCGCGAACTGCGCTTCCGGGTCAACGAGAACGGCTCCGTGTGGTCGTTCCTCCTCGAACCCACCGAGACCGGCACGCGCATCGTGCAGCGCCGCGAGGCCCCGAACGGCACCAGCAAGATCTCGCGGATCCTCATCGACAAGGTCCTCGGTGGCGCCGACCGTTTCGACGACGACATGGTCATCGGAATGAACTCGACACTCGCCCGGATCCGGAACGAAGCGGAGGCCCGCACCTCCGCGTGACCGTTCCCGGTCCGGTTCCCGTACGCTGTGAACGCCCACGGGACGGGCCCGACCGGGCGATCACGAGCGTGAATGATGAGGAGCCGTGGCACGTAAGCCCACCCCCGCCGGTGCACCACCGACCAGCGGCGCAGCCCATATCGTCGACCTGGTCCGGAAGGCCGTTCCGCCCCTGCATCCGGCCGGGGTGCCCTTCGTCGCGGCTCCCCTGCTGATGTCGGCACTCGCGTGGCGACGCCCGTGGCTGCGCCGCACCGGCCTCGTGGCGGCGGCCGCGACCGCCGGCTTCTTCCGCCATCCCCACCGCGTACCCCCGAACCGGCTGGGTATCGCCGTGGCACCGGCGGACGGCGAGGTCGCGCTCGTCGACAGCGCCGTCCCACCCGCCGAACTCGGTCTCGGCGCCGAACCCGTCCCGCGGGTGAGCATCTTCCTGTCCGTCCTCGACGTGCACGTCCAGCGCAGCCCCGTCGGCGGCATCGTCCGGGAGGTCGTGCACACACCCGGCAAATTCCTCTCCGCCGACCTCGCCGACGCCAGCGACGTCAACGAACGCACCAGCATGCTCCTGCAGACCGCCGCCGGTCACCGGGTGGCGGTCGTCCAGATCGCCGGGTTGCTCGCGCGTCGCATCGTGTGCGATGCGCGGGTCGGCGACACCCTCCCCGTCGGCGACACCTACGGGCTGATCCGCTTCGGATCCCGTGTCGACACGTACTTCCCCGCCGGCAGCACCCTGCTCGTCGAACGCGGGCAACGCACGATCGGCGCGGAAACCGTCATCGCCCACCTGCCCGCCGTCGAGCCGTGATCTCCCGAAGAACCCCCGCGGGAGCACGGGTCGGACAGGCCCGCACCCGCCCGCACGCGGTGCGTCTGCTCCCCAGCGTCATCACGATCATGGCGTTGTCCGCGGGCCTGTCCGCCGTGAAGTTCGCGCTCGACGGACGGCTCGACATCGCACTCGGCATGGTCGGCGCCGCCGCCGTCCTGGATTCGCTCGACGGACGGATCGCGCGGCTGCTCGACGCGACCAGCAAGATCGGCGCCGAACTCGACTCGCTCTCCGATGCCGTCGCGTTCGGTGTCGCACCCGCCCTCGTCCTCTACGTCACCCTGCTCGACGGCAGCGCCTTCGGGTGGATCGTCGCGCTGCTGTATGCGGTGAGCATCGTGCTGCGCCTCGCCCGGTTCAACACACTCCTCGAGGACGACACCGTGCCCGCCTACGCGCGCGAGTACTTCGTCGGTGTTCCCTCACCGGCCGGCGCCGTCGTCGCGCTCGCCCCCGTCGCCGCGTACATCCAGTGGGGCGACGGCTGGTGGAGCTCGTTCCCCGTGGTCGTGGTCTGGACCCTGTTCTCCGGCGGGCTGATCATCAGCCGCATCCCCACACTCGCGATGAAGTCCGTGCAGGTCCCGCCGCGCATGGCGATCGTCCTGCTGTGCGCCGTCGCCGCGGCCGCCGCCGCACTCGTCACGTACCCGTTCATCCTGATGCTCGTCCTCGTCGGCGTGTACCTCGTACACATCCCGTTCGCGATCCACTCGAAACGCTGGGTGGCCGCACGTCCGGAGACCTGGGACATCAAACCGTCGGAGCGCCGCGCGATCCGCGCCGAATCCCGCGCCGCGACCCCGCGACGGGTCACCGGCCGCCGGGTGCTCAACGCCACGGCCCGGTCGTCCGCGCGTCTCGGGTTGCGCCGACCCCGCCGGTGACCGCAGAGCACGGAGCCCACCGGCATCGGTACCCGACCGAACCACCGATGTCGGTACCCGACCCGGTCGGCACCTCGATCTAGGCTCGTGCGGGTGACGGCCCCACACCTGACCCTGACCATCCGGCTCAACACATCCGCCGCCGACGCCCGGCGCGGAGTCGTCCGCGTCCACCCCGAGGTGCTCACCGCCCTCGGGCTCCGCGAATGGGACGCCGTGGCACTGATCGGAGCGCGCCGCACCGCGTCGGTGGTCGCGCAGGCCCCCGCGGGTACACCCACCGGGACGATCCTCCTCGACGACGTCACCCTCTCCAACACCGGATTGCGTGAGAACGCCACCGTCGTCGTCGCCCCCGTCCTCGTCCACGGTGCGAGGTCGGTGATCGTCACCGGATCGACCCTCGCGAGCCGGTCCATCCCCGACACCACCCTGCGGCAGGCGCTGCTCGGCAAGGTCGTCACCGACGGTGACGCCGTCTCCCTCCTCCCCCGCGATCTGGGGCCCGGCACCAGCAGCGCCGACACGACACGCGCACTGTCGCGCACGTTCGGGATCGCGTGGACCAGCGAACTGCTCACCGTCACGGTCACCGACCCCTCCGGCCCGGTGAGCGTGCAACCGAACACGGCGGTGACGTGGCGCAACGGGACGTCCGCACCGGCGATGCCCGCCGCTGCCGGACCGACCGTCGCACCGCCGGAGACCCACACCGCGGACACACCGCCACTGCCCGTCGAGGACCTCGTGGGTGTGCAACCGCAGATCGACAAACTCACCGAATGGGTGAAACTGTCGCTCGACGAACCCGAACTGCTGCGCACCCTCGGCGCGTCCCCCCACCTCGGCGTGCTCGTCACCGGCCCCGCCGGGGTCGGTAAGTCCGCGTTCGCGCGGGCCGTCCTCGCCGACCGGCGCGTCGTGGCGCTCGACGGCCCGGGCATCGGCGCGCTCGCCGCCGAGGACCGACTGCGGCAGGTCACCGCCGCCGTCGACGCCGTCCGGGACGGCGGGATCCTGCTGCTCACCGACATCGACGCCGTGCTTCCGGCGGAACCCGAGCCCGTCGCGACGCTGATCCTCGAACAACTGCGGCGCGCCGTGGACACCGACGGCGCGGCGCTCGTCGCGACCACCGCGGTGCCGGACGGGCTCGACGCGCGGGTGCGCACCCCCGAGGTCTGCGATCGTGAGCTGTCCCTGCCGTTGCCGGACGGCGCGGTCCGGCGAGCGCAACTCGAGGTGCTGCTGAGGTCGGTGCCGGCGGTCGACCTCGACATCGCGGCCGTCGCCGACCGCACCCCCGGGTTCGTCGTCGCCGACCTCGCCGCCCTGTGCCGGGAGGCGGCGTTGCGGGCGGCGTCCCGCGCGAGCCGCGACGACGAGGAACCGACCCTGACCCAGGAGGACCTCCTCGGCGCACTCGAGGTGATCCGGCCCCTGTCGCGTTCCGGCACGGAGGAGCTGGCCATCGGCAGTGTGAGCCTCGACGACGTCGGCGACATGGTCGAGACCAAGCAGGCCCTCACCGAGGCGGTGCTGTGGCCGCTGCAGCATCCCGATTCGTTCGCACGGCTCGGGGTGCAGCCTCCGCGCGGGGTGCTCCTGTACGGACCGCCCGGGTGCGGCAAGACGTTCCTGGTGCGGGCGCTGGCGAGCACCGGCCGGTTGAGCGTCCACGCAGTGAAGGGCGCCGAGTTGATGGACAAGTGGGTGGGCGCCTCCGAGAAGGCCGTGCGGGAACTGTTCCAGCGGGCCCGCGACTCGGCGCCGTCGCTGGTGTTCCTCGACGAGGTCGACGCGCTCGCCCCGCGCCGCGGGCAGAGTTCCGACTCGGGGGTCGCAGATCGGGTGGTCGCGGCGCTGCTCACCGAACTCGACGGGGTCGAGCCGTTGCGCGACGTCGTGGTGGTGGGCGCCACGAACCGGCCCGATCTGATCGATCCGGCGCTGCTGCGGCCGGGTCGGCTCGAGCGGCTCGTGTTCGTTCCCCCGCCGGACTCCGCCGCCCGCGCCGAGATCCTGCGGACCTCGGGCCGATCGGTTCCGCTGGCCGACGACGTCGACCTGGCGGCACTCGCCGACGACCTCGACGGGTATTCGGCGGCGGATTGCGCCGCGTTGCTGCGGGAGGCGGCACTGGCGGCGATGCGGCGCAACGTCGACGCTGCCGCGGTGACCGCCGAGGATGTCGCGGCGGCACGCGCAGCGGTGCGGCCGTCCCTCGACCCGGTGCAGGTCGAACACCTGCGCGCCTACGCGGACGGGCGCTGACGTGTCGGCCGCGCCCGTGTCCGTGCGGATCGCTGCACCGGCGGCGGTGGTGGCGTCCGCGGCCGCCCCTGCCGTCGCGGTGTACGTCCTCGTCATCGGCGAGTCGGTGCTGCCGGTGGGGACCCGCAGCGACTACACCACTCTCGTCGCAGCCCTGCTGGCGATCGTCGCGGCGGCGGGACTGCAACGGTCCGGGTCGGCGCGGACCGCGTGGATGCTCGCGTCCGGCGCGATCGTGGTGCTCGGTTCCGTCCGGTACCTGGTGGCCTCGAACACCACCGCCGACGGGCTCACCGCGGTGGGCCTGGTCACCGCCGCGACCACCGGGGTGCTGCTCGGGGCGGCCGTCAGCGGTGCGTGGTCGACTCCCGGCGGGCCGGGTGCCCTGGTCGCCGGCGGGTGGGCCGGGTTGCTCACCGCGCCGGCGGTGGGCATGGCGATGCCCACCGCCGCGGTGCCGTGGACCGTCACCCAGTGGCTCCTCGCGATCGCCCTGATCGCGACGGTCGGATCGGCGGTGACCGTCCCGGCGGGTGGTCGCGGGGGCCGCGTCGACCCGCAGGTCCTCGTCGTCGCGGCGATCGCGGCGGTCGTCCTGGTCGCCGGATACCGTCTCCTCGGCGATCTGCTGACCGACCACGGCCCGGACGGCCCCTGGCTGTGGCCGATCGCGGTGGGTGTGCTCGTGGCGTCGGTGATCGGCGCCGAACTCGTCGCGCGGCAGGTTCCCTCCGGGGACGACCGGTTCGTGCTCGCCGTCACCGGCGCGGTCGCCGCGGCCTATCCCGTGCTGATCGAGGTTGTCGGTGGTGCGCCGTGGTGGACCCACCTCGTGGCCGTCACCGCGGTCGCGGTGGGCGCGTGGGCGGCACCGTACGCGCCGTATCCCGCGGCGGGTCTCGTGGTGGCGTTCGCGGTGTCGGCCGCGGCGGTGCTGTGGCCGGCGTTCGCCGACGCGGTTCCGTTGCCGGTGCGAGTGGCGCTCGTCGCAGCGGGGTGCGCACTCGCACTGGCCGCATCGCTGCCCGGGTCCGCGACGGTGGCCGCGCTCGGGATGGCGCTGCCGGTGCCGGCGACCGCGGTGATCGGCGCGGTCTGGCTGGTTCCGGGCAACCCGCAGGGCTCGGCGATCGCGTTGGCCGCGACCGCCGCGGTGTGTGCGTGGCAGGTGCGCTGAGAGGAGATCTCGCACACCCCGATTCGCAACGCTGCGAAGACTCCCGTTAGGATGGGCTCCATCCGGTTTGCCCAGTGTCGGCGAACGGCGAGCGTGTCGGGGCGTCCCACGTTTCGGCTGTGTGCCGCGTGCATTGGCAGACCTGTTACAGCCAGGAGTGACGTTGCCCGTGCGGCTGCGGACGCGACGACTGTGCACAGGACGACGGCAGCCGGGACCGTTCCACGCCGCCGCACGGCCCGACCCCGACGGAGTGCCTTTTGCTCACCATACTCATCGCTCACGCGGTGGCTGCCCTGTTGGCGCCGCCCTTGGTCGGAGTCATGGGGAGAAACGCATTCCTGCTGCTGTCGCTGGTACCGCTCGGCAGCCTCGGTTGGGTCATCGCCAACTGGGGCACCGAACAGCACCTGCACATCACGTGGGCCTCGATGCTGTCGATGAACATCGACATGCGGTTCGATTCGCTCGCCGCGATCATGTGCCTGCTCGTCCTGGGCATCGGCGCGCTGATCCTGATCTACTGCGCCCGCTACTTCGAGAACGACGAACCGCGGCTCGGCATCTTCGCCGCCGAGATGGTCGCTTTCGCCGGCGCGATGTTCGGCCTCGTCACCAGCGACAACATGCTGGTCCTGTACAGCTTCTGGGAACTGACGACGATCCTGTCGTTCCTGCTCGTCGGCCACTACGCCGAACGCGCGTCGAGTCGCCGGGCCGCGACCCAGGCGCTGCTCGTGACCACCGCCGGTGGCCTGGCGATGCTCGTCGGCATCATCATCCTCGGCGAACTCACCGGCAGCTACAACCTGTCGGCGGTCCTCGCCGCCGCACCGGACGGCTGGCTCGCCGGGGTCGGAATCGTGCTGGTGCTCATCGGTGCATTGTCGAAATCGGCGGTGGTGCCGCTGCACTTCTGGTTGCCCGGCGCGATGGCCGCACCCACCCCGGTGTCCGGCTATCTGCATGCCGCAGCCATGGTCAAGGCCGGCATCTACCTGGTGGCGCGGTTGGCGCCCGCCTTCGCCGACGCCGCACCGTGGCGGCCGATCGTCATCACCCTGGGCCTCGTCTCGATGGTTCTCGCCGGCTGGCGGGCGTTCCGGGCATTCGACCTGAAGCTCATCCTCGCGTTCGGCACCGTCAGCCAGCTGGGGTTCCTCATCGCGCTCGTCGGCATCGGCACGCGTGAGGCCGCGCTGGCGGGCATGACGATGGTGCTGGCGCACGGCATGTTCAAGGCGTGCCTGTTCATGGTGGTCGGCATCATCGATCACTCCACCGGCACCCGCGACATCCGCAAGCTCGCGCACCTGGGCCGACGCACCCCGTACCTCGCGTTGCTGGCGGTGCTGGCCGCGGCGAGCATGGCGGGTCTGCCTCCGCTCCTCGGGTTCGTCGGCAAGGAGGCCGCCCTCGAATCGGCGCTGGTCGCCGCGCCCATCCCGGAGTGGGCGAGCACCGCGATCCTCACCGGCATGGTCGTGGGATCGATCCTCACGCTCGCCTACAGCATCCGGTTCATCTGGGGCGCGTTCGGACGCAAGCAGCTCAAGAAGCCCAGCCCCGCCGTGCAGAACCTGCACGCGCCGGGCGCGTTGCTGCTGTCGGCACCGACGCTGCTGGCGTTCGGTGGTCTCGCGGCGGGTCTCGCCGCACCGTGGATCGATCATCTCGTCGCCCCGTACGCGGACACCCTGCCCGCGTCGCTGGCGGAGCCGTACCACCTGGCGTTGTGGCACGGGTTCACGATGCCGCTCTATCTGACGATGCTGGTGATCGCCGGTGGTACCGCCCTGTACCTGGCGCACCGCACCGTCGCGCGGTTGCGGTTCGAGCATCCTCCGCTCGGCAACGCCGACCGGATCTACGACGCGACGCTGCGCGGCATGGACGAGTTGTCGCTGCGGCTCACCGCCTTCATCCAGCGCGGTTCGCTGCCGCTGACGCAGGCCGTCATCCTGGTCACCCTCACCGTCCTGCCGACGGTGCTGTTGATCGTGTTCGGGACGGGAACGACCGAGCCGGGCGTCCGCGCCTGGGACACACCGTGGCAGGCCGCGATCGCGGTCATCATGATCTCGGCGGGCCTCGCCGCGACCCTGATGCGCAACCGGCTCGCCGGTGTACTGCTCGTCGGCGTGACCGGATACGGACTCGGTGTGCTCTTCGCGTTCCAGGGCGCCCCCGACCTGGCACTCACCCAGTTCCTCGTCGAAACCGTCACCCTCGTGATGTTCGTGCTGGTGCTGCGCAAACTGCCACCCGAGACGGACCCGCAGGCAGAGACCGGCAGGAAGCTGCCGCGCGCCCTGCTCGGGATCGTGGCCGGGTCGATGGTCGCCGCCGTCGGAGCGTTCGCGGTGGCCGCGCGCACCGCCGATCCGATCTCCCTTCTGCTTCCCGAGGCCGCCTACGAACTCGGGCACGGCAAGAACGTCGTGAACGTGCTGCTCGTCGACATCCGCGCCTGGGACACCCTCGGCGAGATCTCGGTTCTGCTCGTCGCGGCGACCGGCGTCGCGAGCCTCGTGTTCCGCACCCGCCGCTTCGGCACGGCCCCGCGGGTCTCCGACGCTCCCGCCGCGCAGATGCACTCCGGCCCGGGGAACTCCGAGGTCACGTGGCTGCGCGGCGGCGATCTGATCGACCCGAAGTACCGGTCGCTGATCCTCGAGGTGACCACCCGCCTGGTGTTCCCCACGCTGATGGTGCTGTCGGTGTACTTCTTCTTCTCCGGCCACAACGCCCCCGGCGGTGGGTTCTCCGGCGGTCTCGTCGCCGGGCTCGCCCTGGTCCTGCGCTACCTGGCCGGTGGGCGCTACGAACTCGGAGAGGCGGTTCCCATCGACGCGGGCAAGATCCTCGGCCTGGGGTTGATCCTGGCATCCGGCACCGCCCTGGTGTCGCTGTTGCTCGGTGCACCGGCGTTGTCGTCGGCGGTGATCGAGGTGACGTTGCCGCTGATCGGGCACATCAAGCTCGTCACCGCGCTGTTCTTCGACCTGGGTGTGTACCTGATCGTGGTGGGGCTGGTCCTCGACGTGCTCCGCAGCCTCGGTGCCCGACTCGACGCCGAGATCGTGGGTGAGGCCCGATGACCACGAACCTCACTCTTGTCGTGATCGTCGGCGTGCTCGTGGCGTGCGGCGTGTACCTGCTGCTCGAACGCAGCATCATCAAGATGCTGCTCGGTCTGCTCCTCGTCGGCAACGGCGTCAACCTGCTGATCATCACGCTGGCGGGCGCGGCAGGCGACCCCCCGATCATCGGGTTCGACAACGTCGAGCGGGATTCGATGGCCGATCCGTTGGCGCAGGCCATGGTGCTGACCTCCATCGTCATCACGATGGGAGTCGCGGCATTCGTGCTGGCGCTGACGTACCGGTCCTACGCCATCCGTGCCCGCGACGAAGTCGAGAACGACCCCGAGGACACCATGGTTTCGCGTCGGCGGTCGCCTGCGGACGCACCCGACCGCGACAGGTCCGACGACCCGCTCACCGGTGAACCGAGCAAGAGCGGCGACGCGTTCGACTCCGAAGGCAACCCGATCCCCCTCGACGCACTCACCAACATCGAGGACATCGAGGCGTACGAGGACCTGCACGACGGCGACTTCGACGACCCCGACGACTCCGCCTACGACGAGGCACACGGCGGGACCGGAACCGGCGGAACGCACGGGACCCGAGACGACGACGATCCCGGCGACGACACGGGTGACGACGGGAAGGGAGGGAAACGATGAGCTTCGACGCGTCCGCCCTCATCCCGCTGCCCATCCTCGTACCGCTCCTGGCGGCCGCCGTCACCCTCGTCCTGGGCCGTCGCCCCCGTGCACAGCGCGCCGTGTCGATCGTGGCGCTCACGATCTCGCTGGTCGTGTCGGTCCTGCTGCTGTACATCGCCGACGACACCGGTATCCAGGTCGTGCAGGTCGGTGGTTGGGAAGCCCCGATCGGTATCTCCCTGGTCGCGGACCGGCTGGCCGCGCTGATGCTCGTCGTCTCCGCGATCGTGCTGCTCGCCGTCATGCTGTTCGCGATCGGACAGGGTGTCCACGACGGCAACGAGCAGCAGCCCGTGTCGATCTTCGTGCCGACCTATCTGGCTCTGACCGCGGGCGTCAACATCGCGTTCCTCGCCGGCGACCTGTTCAACCTGTTCGTCGGGTTCGAGGTACTGCTCGCGGCGTCGTTCGTCCTGTTGACGCTCGGGGCGAGCGCCGACCGGGTCCGTGCCGGCGTCTCGTACGTCATGGTGTCGATGGTCTCGTCGATGGTGTTCCTCATCGGGATGGCGTTCGCGTACGCCGCGACCGGCACCCTGAACCTCGCGCAGATGGCGTTGCGCCTCGACGATGTCGAACCCGGCACCCGAGCCGCCATCTTCGGGGTCCTGCTCGTCGCGTTCGGGATCAAGGCTGCGGTGTTCCCGCTGTCGTCGTGGCTGCCCGACTCCTATCCGACGGCGCCCGCCCCGGTCACCGCGGTGTTCGCGGGTCTGCTCACGAAGGTCGGCGTGTACGCGATCATCCGCGCACACACGCTGCTGTTCCCCGGCGGGGAACTCGACGACGTGCTGCTCGTCGCCGGTCTGCTCACGATGCTCGTGGGTATTCTCGGCGCGATCGCCCAGAACGACATCAAACGTCTGCTGTCGTTCACCCTCGTCAGCCACATCGGGTACATGGTGTTCGGTGTCGCGTTGTCGTCGCAGGAAGGACTGGCCGGTGCCGTCTTCTACGTCGCGCACCACATCCTCGTGCAGACCGCCCTGTTCCTGGTCGTCGGCCTGATCGAACGCCAGGCGGGATCCGCGTCGCTGCGCCGCCTCGGCAGCCTCGCGGTGATGAGTCCGCTGCTCGCGATCCTCTTCCTCGTCCCCGCCCTGAACCTCGGTGGCATCCCCCCGTTCTCCGGGTTCATCGGCAAGATCGCGTTGCTGCAGGCCGGTGCGGCGGACGGCTCGGTGCTCGCCTGGATCCTCGTCGCGGGCGGTACCCTCACCAGTTTGCTGACCCTCTACGTCGTGGCCCGGGTCTGGACCAAGGCGTTCTGGCGTGCCCGCGCCGACGCACCCGAGGGCGAACTCGCCGACATCGCGCCGTCGGCGCTGATCGACGAATCGGAAGCGGACATCCCGTTCGAGGAACGCGCCGACGTCGGGAAGATGCCGGTGGCGATGCTCGCGCCGACCATCGGACTCGTGGTGGTCGGTGTCGCGATGACCGTGTTCGCCGGTCCACTGCTCGACATCAGTGACCGGGCCGCCACGAATCTGCAGGACCGCAGCGTGTACATCGAGGCCGTGCTGGGGGAGGAACCGTGATCAACCGCTCCAACCTGCTGCGCCTGTCGGTGATCGCGTGGATGACGTTCGTCTGGGTGATGCTGTGGGGAACGTTCAGCATCGCCAACGTCGTCGGTGGTCTCATCGTGTCGATTCTCATCTCGGTGCTGCTGCCACTGCCCCGGGTTCCCGTCGAGGGCCGTGTGCATCTGCTGTCCGCGGTGCGACTTGGTGTGGTGATCTTCGTCGAGTCGATCCGGTCGACGATCGCGGTGGCATGGCTCGCGATCCGTCCCGCACCGCCGCCGGTCACCGGTGTCCTGCGGGTACGGTTGACCATCAAGTCCGATCTGGTTCTCACCCTGTGGACGGACATCATGAACAACATCCCGGGCACCATGGTGCTCGAGATCGACCAGACACGACGGATCATGTACCTGCACGTGCTCGACGTCAGCACCGACCGGGCGGTCTCGGACTTCTACCGGTCGGCACGGCTGATCGAGCGGTTGCTCATCGAGACGTTCGAACGGGATTCGGAGTGGCAGCCCAGCCCGTGGCGGAGCGGAACGGAGGACGCGGCATGACCGTGATGCTCACGGTGTCGGGCATTCTGCTGTTCGTGTCGGCACTGCTCATCGGGTACCGGACCTTGGCCGGCCCCAACTCTCTCGACCGTCTGGTGGGTGTCGATGCGCTCCTGGCCCTCGGCATCTGCGGCCTGACGATCTGGATGGTCCATACCCGCGACACGACGATCGCGCCCGCGGTGGTGGCGTTGGGACTCGTCGGGTTCATCGGTTCGGTGTCCGTCGCCCGATTCCGGGTGCGTGACGAGGAATGAGCATCTTCTTCGACTGGGTCGGCCACGTCCTGATCCTCATCGGTGCGGTCATCTCGGTGACCGCCGCGATCGGTGTAGTCCGTTTCCGCGACACCCTGGCCCGCATGCACCCCGCGACCAAACCGCAGGTGATCGGTCTGTTGTTCGTGCTCGGCGGCGCGATCCTCAACCTGTGGGGTTCGTTCGACATCTGGATGCTGGTGCTCGCCGGCATGTTCATGGTGTTGACCGCCCCGGTGATCGCGCACCGCGTCGGCCGCATCGCGTACCGGGAGCAGCTCGGTCGCGACGGTCTGCTCGACGAGGAACTCGAAGCCCGTCGCGACCGACCCTGACCGGTCCCACGGCGTGGGTCTCCCCCGCTCCACCACGCTTCGTGCCGGCCGGTCAGGCTCTCAGTTCGTCCACGAGCGAATCGACGACCGCGATCAGGTCCCCTCCGGTCGCGTCGGCGACGCGACGCTGCCGCTGGTACGACGCACCCCGGACGGGGATGTCGGCGACCGCGGCCAGTTCGTCGGCGCACCCCAACCGCACCGCCGTGGGAGTCAACTGCTCGAGAAGGTCGTGCAGATCGTCGGTGACCAGCCGTTCGTGACACGCGGGATCGAGGATCACCTCCGCGTCCAACCCGTAGCGGGCGGCGCGCCACTTGTTCTCCTTGACGTGCCACGGCTGCAGGATCGGCAGTTCCTCACCGCGGTCGAGGCATTCGTCGAAGTGGACGACCAGGCAGTGCACGAGCGCGACCAGCGCGGCGAGCTCGGCCCGGTTGGTGATCCCGTCGAAGACCCGCACCTCGAGGGTGCCCCATTTCGGTGCGGGGCGGATGTCCCAGTGCATGCCGCCGGGCCGGCTGATCACCCCCGACCGCAACTGGTCCTCGATGAACTGCTCGTACTGGCTCCAGTCCGCGAAGTGGTACGGCAGCCCGGCGGTGGGCAACTGCTGGAACATCAATGCCCGGTTGCTCGCGTAGCCGGTGTCGAGCCCCGCCCAGATCGGCGACGACGCCGAGAGCGCCAGCAGATGCGGGTATTTCACGAGCATGGCGTTGAGGATCGGGATGACCCGCTCCGCCGACGACACACCGACGTGCACGTGCACACCCCAGATCAGCATCTGCCGACCCCACCACCGGGTACGTTCGATCATCTCGTCGTATTCGGGTGTGCGGGTGACCACCTGCGTGGTCCACTGCCCGAACGGATGCGTGCCCGCGCACATCAGATCCACCCCGACCGGATCGGCGGCCCGCCGCAGCAGGTCCAGGGACTCGGAGAGATCATCGACCGCCTCGGCGACGGTGTCGTGGACATCCGTGACGAGTTCGACGGTGTTGCGCAGGAACTCCTTGGTCAGTCGCGGTGTCTCACCGGCGAGCACCTCGACGGCGTCGAACACGACCGACGCGATGTTCGACAGATCGCGGGTCCGCTTGTCGACGAGCGCGATCTCCCACTCGACCCCGATGGTCGGGCGAGGTGATCCCGGAAAGTCGACGGCCACACGTCGATCCAACCACAGGGCCCCGCCGACCGAGTACCGGACGACGGGGCCCTGTGCGGGGAATTACCGCGGGGTGAAGGCCGATCAGCCGATCACACCGCACGCGACACGTTCGCCTTCGGCGTCCTTGTGCACGACGACCGAGGTGCCGTCCTCGCCTTCGAGGTCGGCGAGGGTGAACGCGGTGGTGGTCACCGTGGCGGTGGCGGCACCGTCCTGGCCGACCACGACGACGGCGAGGTCGCCGCTCTCGGGGACACCGGTGTGCCCACCCGCCTGCAGGTGTCCGCCGGCGGACAGGAATGCGCCGGACTCACCACCGGTGGGTGCGGCGGAGTTCGGTTCGCACGCGGCGTTCTCGTGGACGTGCACCCCGGCGTATCCGGCGTCGAGACCGGTCACCGCGATGGTCACCTCCACGGCGTCGCCGTCCTCGGTGAAGGTGACGGTGCCGGCGGAAGCACCGGAGACCGTCTCGAGATCGGCGGTGAGGGATCCTCCGGAGCCGGACGTGCCGGAGCCGTTCGATTCGGTTGCCTCGCCGTCGGTGGTCTCGGTGCCGTGCGAATCACTGCCGTGCGAGTCGCCCTCCGGAGCGGGCGAACCGGTCCACACCGGCGGCGTCGTCCCCGGCGTGGTGGAGGGTTCTTCGTTGTTCGAGCACGCGCTCAGCCCCACCGCTGCGATCGCGACGATCGGGGCCAGGGCACGCCAGGTCATGCGACGGGTGGAACTGGAGGCCATCAAACCGCTCCTTCGAAGTGCCGAAAAGTCACCCGATCATAACCGGGCCGATTCCGCGGTCCCCGCGGCATTCGCCCGGAAGGCACGACTCATCCCGACGTGACGATGACGATCACTCCCGGCTCCGCGTCGACGATGCCGTCGAACCGCGGCTGCGCCGTGACACCGAGTGCAGCGGCGACGGCCTCCGCCGTCACCTGCTCGTACGCTCCGGTGCCGTAGAACACCGACGTCTGTGCCAACAGGCCGTCGCTGTAGTTGCCGGTCTCGGAGACCACGAATCCCTCGTCCTCGAGGAGACTCGCGGTCTGCGCCGCCAATCCGGCGATCTCGCTGTTGTTGTAGATGCGCACCGGTGCGGCCGACTCCGGCGCACCGGCGATCAGCGAATCCGACCCCGACGCGGTGGTGGTCGCGGCCGTGGTCGTGGTCGCGCGAGGCGCGGTGACGACGGACGACGTGGCAGCCTCCTGCGCGGTGACATCCGTGCCCGAGGCGTCCGTGCCCGAGGCGTCCGTCATCGCGGCGGCGGACGCCGATTCGTCGGATCCACCCATCGAGGCGAACCCGAGCCCCGCGAACAGGATGGCGAGGGAGATCAGCACCATCGCGAACGCGCGGAGCGGCGGCCCCGACGACTTCGGCTGCCGGTTGACGTGCTCGTCGGTTCTGCTCACCCCACCGACCATAGTTCGTCCGGGGACCGCCCCGTGGCCGCCGCGCTAACGCGGTGCTTCGAATCCGAGCCGGCGCGCGGCCCGCGCCTTCTGGCGGGTGGCCCGCAACCGGCGCAGTCGTTTGACGAGCATCGGGTCGGCGGCGAGCGCTTCGGGGCGGTCGATCAGGGCGTTGAGCACCTGGTAGTAGCGGGTCGCCGAGAGCCCGAACAGTTCCTTGATGGCCTCTTCCTTCGCGCCGGCGTACTTCCACCACTGGCGTTCGAAAGCGAGCACGTCGTGGTCGCGGCGGCTCAGGCCGCCCTCGTCGTCGTGCTGCTGCGCGGTGGCGGCGGTATCGGACCGGTCCGCGCCGTGCGCTGCTGCGCTGTCCATCTCACTCCTCGACTGTGTCGATCACCACGGTGTCGGATCGCGTCCCGCGTCGATTCGCATCCGATGGCGTATCCCGTGTCGACGCATGTCCGAGGTGACGGCACCTGTGTGTTTCCGCCAGTCATTGAACCACGGGCCCCCGACACACGCGGGGCGTACGAGCGGCCGTGTCCGGCGCACTATCCTGATGCACCATGGCCATCCTTCCCATCGTCATCGTCGGCGACCCCGTACTGCACAACCCCACCGAGCCGGTCACCGAGTCACCCGCAGAACTCGCGCAGCTCGTCGCCGACATGTTCGAGACGATGGACGCGGCGAACGGCGTCGGTCTGGCCGCGAACCAGGTCGGTCTCGCCAAGCGCATGTTCGTCTACGACTGCCCCGACCGCGATGCCTCCGGCACCGTGGTTCGCCGGCGAGGCGTGGTGATCAACCCCGTTCTCGAGACGTCGGCGATCCCCGAGACGATGCCCGACCCCGACGACGACCTGGAGGGCTGCCTGTCGGTGCCGGGCGAGAACTTCCCCACCGGCCGCGCCGACTGGGCGAAGGTCACCGGAACCGACGAGAACGGTGAACCCGTCGAGATCGAGGGACACGGATTCTTCGCGCGGATGCTGCAGCACGAGGTGGGGCACCTCGACGGTTACCTCTACGTCGACGTCCTCATCGGTCGCAATGCGCGCGCCGCGAAGAAGACCATCAAGCGCGCGGGCTGGGGTGTTCCGGGCCTCACGTGGCTGCCCGGATCGGTCGAGGATCCGTTCGGTCACGACGATGACGACTGACGGACCGGTCGCGGCGAACGGACCGGTGCCGCTCGGCACCCGCGTCGTCCTGCGCTACCGGCTACCCGTCGGCTACAGCCACCCCATGACCGACGTCATCGGCGAGTTGGTCGCGCTGGAACCCGCGATCGTGGTGCGCACCGCCGACAAGCAACTCGTCCAGGTGTCGCCCGGCGCGGTCGTCGCGCTCAAACCCATCGCGGCACGCCCCATCCGCACGTCCGAGATCAGGTCCCTCGAGCACGCCGCGGCCGCGGCGTGGCCCGGGATCGACTGCGCCTGGATCGACGGTTGGTTCGTCCGCGCGGGTGCCGGATACACGCGGCGCGCCAATTCGGCGGCGCCGCTCGGCGAACGAGGCAAGGTCGGCGACGTCACCGACCCGTCGACACACCACCGACTGCACGAGTGGTTCGCCGAGCGGGCGCTACCGCTGACCCTGCAGATCCCCGAACGTCTCGGACGCGTTCCCGACGGCTGGGAGACGAGCGGCGCGACGCTCGTGATGGCGGCCGATCTCGAGAACGTGCCGCTGCCTCCGGCGTCCGACCCGGTGGTGGTGGATGCGGCGCCGTCCGCGGAATGGCTGACACTGCACCCCGGAGGTGATCAGCCGATCGTCGCCGCTGTGCTGCGGGCGGTGCTCGGCGGCACCGTCGGATTCGGGCGCATCGGTGCACCCGGCGCGACACCCCTCGCGATCGCGCGGGCCGCGGTCACCGACGCTCCCGACGGCCGACGCTGGGTCGGGCTGTCCGCGGTGCGGGTCGGCGACGAACACCGACGACGCGGCGTCGGGACCCTGCTGTGCGGATCATTGCTGCGGTGGGGCCGGGACCTCGGTGCGACGCACACCTACGTGCAGGTCGAGGAGGACAACCTTGCCGCGCGAGGCCTGTACCGGGAACTGGGCTTCGTCGATCACCACCGCTGTCGGTACGCGACCGGACCCGTCGGATAGGTCGCCTACAGTGGGCGTGTGCGCCTTGCTACCTGGAACGTGAACTCCGTCCGTGCCCGTGCCGACCGGATCGTCGACTGGCTGCAGCGAACCGACACCGATGTCCTCGCGATGCAGGAGACCAAGTGCAAGGACGAGCAGTTTCCGTACGCGCGCTTCGAGGAACTCGGCTACGAGATCGCGCACGTCGGCCTGAGCCAATGGAACGGAGTCGCGATCGCGTCGCGCGTCGGACTCGACGACGTCCAGGTCGGGTTCGAGGATCAGCCGGGCTTCACGAAGGATCCCGACGCGACCCCGGCGACCGAGGCCCGCGCGATCGGCGCGACCTGCGGCGGCGTGCGGGTGTGGAGCCTGTACGTCCCGAACGGTCGTGAGCTCACCGACCCGCACTACACGTACAAGCTGGATTGGCTCGCGAAGCTGCGTGTCGATGCGCAGCAGTGGCTCGCCGCCGAGCCCGATCGTCCGATCGCGCTGGTGGGCGACTGGAACGTCGCCCCCACCGACGACGACGTGTGGGATCCGGCGTTCTTCGAGGGGAAGACCCACACGTCGGCACCCGAGCGGGAGGCGTTCCACGCCTTCACCGAGGCCGGTTTCGTCGACGTGGTGCGCCCGCACGCCCCCGGGCCCGGCGTGTACACGTACTGGGACTACACGCAGTTGCGGTTCCCGAAGAAGCAGGGGATGCGCATCGACTTCGTGCTCGGGTCGCCCGCCTTCGCCGCGCGGGTGGACACTGCGTCGATCGACCGGGACGAACGCAAGGGCAAGGGTGCGAGCGATCATGCACCCGTCGTCGTCGACCTGTCCGAATAGGGTGGCGGGCCGGAGGATTCCGCCGGTGCCGCATCCGGTTCCGTCGGCCGCGCGAAGCGGAGGCCGACCCACACGCAGCCGACGAGAACGAGGATCCCGTGCGCGATCCGCACGGTCGGCGGCGTGAAGAACTGCGGAATGTACAGCAAAAAACCCGCGGCCAGCACGACCGCCGGCGCCGTCGGCAGGCGTCCGGCACGCACCGCGACGAGCAGCGCCGCGGTCACGCCGACCGCGACGAGCAGCAACCCGACCGCGAACAGGGTCGCCTGGGGTTGTCCGGTGCGGATCCGTTCGGCGAGGTCGAGGGCCGTCGCGGAATCGAGAACACCGAGTTCGTGCAACGCGAACGTCTCGGCACCGAAGTAGAGCAGTACCGGGGCGACACCGACGCCGAGCAGTGCGGTGGCGCGCGGAGCGACACGCTGCGCGGTGAATGCGAACACGACGAGGACGAAGGCTGCGGCACCGGCGAGGTGCGCCACGATCCACCGGGTGTCCGTGAACTGCGCGAGGGTGTCGCTCCCGGCCGACGGGAACGGCCGGACGAGGGGAAAGAGCGCGAAGAGCAGACCGGCCGCCGTCAGTTGCGCCGCGGCGATCCGTCCCCGCCGGGTCTCGTGCGTCATCCCGGAACCTCCCAAGAGTGAGCGTCGATCTCTTCAGAGATCAGTGTTCACTCTTGGGAGGTCTCACGCAAGAGCAGTGCTCACAATTCCGCGGCCGGACCCGCCACGTCGACACCGTTGTGGACGACCCGGGCCTCACCGTGCTCGGCGGGGTCGCGCACAACGTCCGGCGCCTGCTCGGCCACGACGTCCGGCGCCTGCTCGGCACGGCGGTCGCCCAGCGAATTCAACATCCCGGTGACGTCGACACCGGAGGATTCGAGGGTCTCGATCACTCCCGCGACGACCTGCGGGCTGATCCCGAGAACCGAACCGAGCGAGCTCTGCGCCGCGTCCGAACCACCGACGATCGAGATCCGATCGATGTCGCCGACCGGTTTCGCCGCGGCTGCGGTCGCATCGACGAGCGCGGCGAGCACGTCCGGCAGCGTGAGCAACCGCGCGGCCTGCGGCGAGTAGGCGTTGAGCGCCTCGGCGACCTTCTGCTTGCCGTCCGCCTCCGCTTCCAGCTTGGCCCGCAACCCGTCCGCTTCCGCCTCGAGCCTCGCGCGCAGACCGTCCGCTTCCGCCTGCTGCTCCGCACGCAACGAATCGGCGGCCACCTTGCGCGCCTCGGCCTCGGCCTCGAGACGTGCGCGAAGCCCATCCGCCTCGGCCTGCTGCTCGGCACGCACCGCGTCGGCGACGAGCTTGCGCGCGTCGGATTGGGACGCACCGGTCTGCCGCGCCGACTCCGCCTGCGCCTGCGCCCGCAGGATCGTCGACTGCCGCTCCCCCTCGGCGCGGGCGACGGACGCCTGCTTCTCCGCTTCCGCGGGGGCGATCACGTCCGCTTCGAGGGCGGCCTGGGACTGCTCGGCGCGACGCCGTTCGACCTCGGTACGGGCGAGCACCCGCGCGGCCTCGGCCTCTTCCCGCGCGATCCCGACGGCCTTCTCGGCCTGCGCCTGCGCCAGCGGACCGGCCTGGTCTGCCTGGGCGTTCTCCGCCTCGGTCTGCGCGCGCAGCCGCGCGAGCTCGATGTCGCGCTTCTGATTGGCCGTCGCGATGGCGGTGTCGGCCTCTGCCTGGGCGACCGACCCTTCCTGACGGGCCTTCGCCGACCGGATCTGCGCATCACGTTCCGCCTCCGCGGTGCCGACCGCGGCGTCGCGCTTGACCTCGGCGATCCGTCGCTGACCGAGGGATTCGAGGTACCCGTTGAAGTCGGAGATCCCGGCGATCTTGAGGACGTCGACCTCCATCCCGATCCGCGCGAGGTCGCCACCGGCCTCGTCGACGACGCTGCGGGCCAGCGAATCACGATTGGAGTTGAGGTCCTCGACCGTCATGGTCGCGGTGATGCCGCGCAGCGAGCCCGCGAGGATGTCGTTGATCTGCGCGCGCAGAGCCCGCAGATCGGACGTGAGGAAGCGCTGCACGGCGGTCTGCACCGCCTCGTCGTTCGATCCGATGCGGACCAGGCCGACCGCTTCGACGTTGACGGGCACGCCGTCGTTGGACAACGCGTTCTCGAGGCCGATGTTCACGTCGAACGGTTCGAGCGACATGATGTCGACGCGCTCGAGGCCCGGAATCTTGAAGCGGGCCCCGCCGCGGACCACCTTCGGCTTGCCGCGGCCGGTGAAGACCGCGACCTCGTTGGGCGGAACCTTGATGTAGTTCCGGACGTACACGAGCGGCAGCACGACGAAGACGACGAGCGCCACCGCCACAGCCACCAGAATGATCGACACCATCGTTCCTCGACCTTCGTTTCAGTTCGATTCGGGGACTTGCAGATCCGGATCGGAGGCATCGGGCACGGCGACGACGTGCACGTAGTCGGGGTCGACGTCGGCGATGTACACGCGGGTGCCCACCGGCAGATCCCGGGGTTCCTCGGTCACGGCGCGGGCGCGGACCCGGCCACCGTCCTCGTCGGTGAACGACACCTCGCCCCATCCGCCGTGGGCGAGGGCCAGGGTGACCGTCCCCAGCGCACCGATGTAGGAGTCGCGCCCCACATGCGAATTGGCCTGCTGCCGAAGCAGATAGGGCAGCAGCAGACCGTGGGTCAGCGAGACGAGCACACCCCCTCCGAGCACCGCCACCAGGAGCGACGACACCACACCGAGATCGAAACCCGCTGCGACCATCCCGCCTGCACCGATCCCGAAGAGCGCGGTCGCGATCGTGGTCGGCCCGAGAATCGGCATCCCGTCACCGCCCGCCCCACCGGTGAGCTCACCGAGTTCGCCGACGACGAGCGAGCCGACGATGCCCACGAGGCCCACCACGAAGCACACGACGAACGCGACGGACATGTTCCCCCCTCCGGATGCGGCCGATGATATCCGAGCCGGGCGATTCGGGCAGGGTTCATCCTGTGCGGGGCACCGCCCGGCGTAGCCCTACCGGTCGGGCACCGCCTCGAGCGGCACGGTCAGGTCGAGATAGTCCGGATGCGCGGCGAGGAACCGCTGCACGTACGTGCACACGGGCCGCACCCGCCAGCCACGCAGACGCGCCTCGTCCAGGGCACCACCGACGAGCACCCCGGCGAGTCCCCGGTGCCCGAAGTCCTCGACGATGACGGTGTGGAGGAAGTCGACGACAGGGTGCGAGCCCGCCGGGACACCGGAGGGACGCCCCGTGTCGTAGTAGCCGAGTATCCCCACGAGGTCGCCGTTGAGTCGCAGCTCGAACCGGTTCTGATCGGCGTTGTCCGACACTTCGACGGACGACAGGTTGATCATGAACGCCTCCGGTGGGGTGTGGTGCTGATGTGACGCACGCCACTATAGAACACGTACACCGTGCACGTTAGAGGAGAAGCTCCCCGGCCACCCCTGTCCTTCGTTCGGAGGACGTCGCCACTGCCGATCGGAGCCCGCGCACACCCCGGTATGGTCTTGCACCGTGAAACTGCTGCCCTTGGCTCCGCGCGGGGAGACCCCGGTTCGCGCACTGACCATCGCCGGCACCGATTCCGGCGGCGGTGCGGGAATCCAGGCCGATTCCCGCACCATGGCGCTGTGCGGTGTGCACGCCTGCGTCGCCGTCGCGGCCGTGACGGTGCAGAACTCGGTCGGCGTCACCGGCTTCCACGAGATCCCGCCGGACACCGTCGCCGCGCAGGTGCGGTGCGTCGTCGACGACATCGGCGTGTCGGCCGCCAAGACGGGCATGCTGGCGTCCACCGAGATCATCGAGGCCGTCGCCGCGGTGTGCGCCGAGGTCGGGATCGGTAAGGGGCGCGCCGTGCCTCTCGTGGTGGACCCGGTCTGCGCGTCCATGCACGGCGACGCACTCCTGCACGCCGAGGCCCTCGACGCGGTCCGCACGGTCCTGATCCCGCAGGCCACCGTCGTCACCCCCAATCTCGACGAGATCCGTCTGATCACCGGCATCGACGTGGTCGACGATGCGACCGCGCGCCGCGGCGCCGAGGCCCTGCACGCACTCGGTGCGCAATGGGCGATCGTCAAGGGCGGGCATCTGCGGACGTCCGCGGACAGCACCGACCTGCTGTTCGACGGCGATCGCTTCCTCGAATTCACGAGCCCGCGGATCGACACCGGCAACGATCACGGCGGCGGCGACACCCTCGCCGCGGCGATCGCGTCCGCGCTGGCGCACGGTCGGTCGGTGCCGGACGCGGTGGCGTTCGCGAAGGAGTGGGTCACCCGCTGCCTCGAGTGGTCGTACGACCTCGGGCACGGCCACGGTCCGGTCAACCCGATGTGGCGCCTCCACGAGGCACCCTGAATCGTTTCGCCGCTATTCGGTGAACTCCGCCCGTGCCTGCGCGCGCACCTCACCGCTCGGTACGCCGTCGGGACCCTCGATCGACAGCGCGTACACCGCGGTTCCGTACGCGACGGCCGCCGCGTTCACCGCGAGCGCCTCGCGATCGATGTTGGCGAGATCGTCCTCGGGTGCGTGGTAGTTGGGGTCGAAGGGCTCGTCGGCGTGTCCGCCCCACTCGCCGGCCTGCTCCGGGGTCTTCGGTTCCTCGGCTCCGCTGAACACACCACCGGCCGGTATGCCGACGGCGATGAACGGACCGTAATCGGATCGACCGTCGAAATCGGTTCCGCCCGCGTCGATCCCCCGGCCCGCGAAGAATCCGGCGAATGTGCGTTCGATCCCCGCGGACCCTTCCGGCCCCGGGCCGGCGCCGACCCCGTCGGAGTCGTCACCGTCGAACAACAGGTACCCGGGGTTCGGGGAACCGAGCATGTCGAAGTTCAGATACAGGGCGATCGCGTCGCGTTCCTCCGGTGACAACGATTCGACGTAACGACTCGACCCCACGAGTCCGACCTCCTCGGCTCCCCAGAACGCGAACCGCACGGCGTTCGTCACGGCCGGATCGGGACCGAGTTGCAGCGCGGTTTCGAGAACCGCCGCGACACCGCTGCCGTTGTCGTTGATGCCCGGGCCCTCGGGCACGCTGTCGAGGTGTGCCCCGACGACCACCACGTCGTCGGTGGATCCCGTGGTGGTCTGCGCGATCACGTTGCGGGAGGTCTGTCGTTCGGTGCGCGTGTCGAGGGTCAGTGCGGCCGAGGTCGCGACCGCGAACCGCTGCCCGTCCGCCGCACTCACCCCGCCGACCGGGATACGCGGTTCGGTCTGCTCCGACAACGCGGCCCCGGCGAGCGGGCCGTCCTCGTTGTTGACCACCAGCAGGGCTGCCGCACCGCTGTCCGCGGCGACCTGTTCCTTCACCGCGAACGTGCACACGCCGCGGTCGACGACCACGATCGCGCCGGCGGCGTCGAGGTCGTCGTAGTCGGTCGCGTCGCATCCGGGTGTGTCGTCGAGCGGAACCCGCACGACGGGTGCGGTGAGCCCGTCGGGTCCTGTGCTCGGTGACAGGCCCAACGCACGCACCGGCACGTCGACGCCGTCGACGGTCAGCGACTGCGCCTCGACGCCGAACAGGGTGGCGTCGAATTCCGGGGTCCGTACGTCGAATCCGGCGTTGCGCAGCGCACCGGCGACGTAGTCGACGCTCGCGTCGTAGCCGGAGGTGCCGAGCGCCCGGTTACCGTCGTGTTCGCCCGCGATACGGTCGAGTTCCACCAGGTGTGCCGTGACCGCGTCGACGGTCACCGCGTCGGCGAGCGCCGGCGCATCGATCGGTGGCGGTGGTTCGGGATCGCTCGAGCATCCCGCCAGCACGACCGCCGCCACGATCACGCATCCGAACCGTCCCCACCCGGTGCACACCATCCGCCGAGCGTACCCGCGCGCCACGCCCGCGGCCGGTTCCCGCGGGCGTGTTCGGCTCCCGCGGCTGCTGTTGCGGCGGTGGGAGCCGATTCCGTCCGCGGGAACGGCGGATCAGGCGTCGCGCCTGTCGACCACCAGCAACGAGATCCCGAAGACGACCAGCGTGAACACGGCGAAGTACACCAGGGACCCCCACGGTCCCCAGTGGAAGTCCACGCTCTGTTCGATGCCGAGGAAGTGGTTCGCGTTGGCGAACGGCAGGAACGGCATGACTTCGCGCCCGAAGGACCCGAACAGATTGAACAACGACTCGATGAGCAGCGGCCACAACAGCAGCAGCGCGATGGTGCCGGCGGACTGCCTCAGCAGCGTCCCGACCCCGACGGCGAGGACCACCGCGAAGAACGCGAACAGCGGGATGCCGTAGACGGGCCGCCACCCGGCATCCCCGTCGAACACCAACTGTGCGCCGGCCTCCTCTCCCGCAACCGCCTTCGTGATGTACACGGCGATCAGACCCACGACACCGGTGAGGATCGCGCCGAGCACACCGATGAACACGGATTTGACGGTGAGCACGAGCGGGCGGTTCGGCATCGCGATGAACGTCGTGCGGATGACGCCGAACCGGTATTCGCTCGTCACCGACAACGCGGCCAGGATCATCAGGACGAGGACCCCGAACCCGGTGACACCACCGACTGCCGCGTCGATCGTCGGATGGAACCTGCCCGCCGGATCATCGATGGACATCGACGACCGGGCCACCGCGCCGATCATCGCCGCGAACCCGAGACCCAGCGCGACGATCACCGCGAAACACCACCACGGTGACTGCACCGACGTCAGTTTGATGCGTTCGGCACGCATCGTCTCCAAGGCGATCGACGCCATCACAGTCCGCCCTTCATCATGTCGTCGACACCGGTGCCGTGGAACTCGACGTCCCCGCCGGTCAGTTTCATGAACGCGTCCTCGAGCGACGCGCTGCGTCCGGCCAGTTCGTGCAGCACGATCGAACGGGCGGCGGCGAGCTCGCCGACCTCCGCGGTCGTCGCACCGGACACGCGCAACGCACCGTCGTCGTCGACGGCCGTGTGGCCGCGTTCGGTCAGCGCCGCGCGCAGCTCGTCGAGTTGCGGGCTGCGCACCATCACGACGTCTTCGGAGGCGCGGTCCACGAACTCCTTCACGGAGGTGTCGGCGATCAGCTTGCCGCGACCGATGACCACGAGGTGATCAGCGGTCTGCGCCATCTCCGACAGCAGGTGACTCGACACGAGAACGGTGCGGCCCTCCGCGGCGAGAGCCTGCATGAACCGGCGGATCCACACGATGCCCTCGGGGTCGAGGCCATTGACGGGTTCGTCGAACAGCAGCACCCGCGGATCACCCAGCAGCGCGCCGGCGAGGCCGAGTCGTTGCGACATACCGAGCGAGAATCCGCCGGCGCGTTTCCCGGCGACCTCGGTCAGACCGACCTGCCGCAGCACTTCGTCGACGCGCGAATCGGGCAGACCGTTCGATGCGGCGAGCCACCGCAGGTGCGCGCGGGCGGAGCGGTTCGGGTGCACCCATTTCGCGTCGAGCAGTGCGCCGACGGTACGCATCGGCCTGGTCAACTCCCGGTAGCGCTTGCCCTCGATCAGCGCGGTACCCGCGGTCGGGGTGTCGAGGCCGAGGATCATGCGCATCGTCGTGGACTTCCCGGCACCGTTGGGTCCGAGGAATCCGGTGACGATGCCGGGGCGGACCGTGAACGTCACGTCGTCGACCGCGGTCGTGGACCCGTAGGTCTTGGTCAGTCCGGTCACTTCGATCATGGGTGACAGCCTGCCGGAAAACGGCCCTGCTCGCAGTGATCCGAGCGTGCGCTACGGCTCGAGCGGCGACGATGCCTGCGCCCAGAAGCGTTTCGGGATGCGTCCGGCGTGTCGCGCGCGGAATCCTGCTTCGACGGCGTGGCGCATCGCCGACGCCATCAGCGCGGGATCCCCGGCGCGGGTGACGGCGGTGGCGAGGAGCACCGCGTCGCACCCCAGTTCCATCGCGAGGGCCGCGTCGGAGGCTGTACCGATGCCGGCGTCGAGGATCACCGGCACTCCGGCGGACTCGACGATCATCTCGATGTGGTGGGGGTTGGCGACACCGAGTCCGGTGCCGATCGGTGACCCGAGGGGCATGACGGCGGCGCAGCCGACATCCTCGAGTCGGCGCGCGAGGACGGGGTCGTCGGTGGTGTACGGCAGGACGACGAATCCGTCGTCGACGAGTTGCTCGGCGGCCGCGACCAGTTCGAGGGCGTCGGGCAGCAGGGTCCGTTCGTCTGCGATGACTTCGAGTTTCACCCAGTCGGTTTCGAGGGCTTCCCGGCCGAGTTGCGCGGTGAGCACCGCTTCCTTCGCGCCGCGACAGCCCGCTGTGTTGGGCAGCGGGTCGATGCCGAGTCGACGCAGCAGGTCCAGCACGCCGGTGCCGGAGGTCGCGTCGACGCGGCGCATCGCGACGGTGGTCAGTTCGGTGCCGGACGCCACGAGGGCCTCCTCGAGCACGGCGAGGTTCGCCGCGCCGCCGGTGCCCGTGATCAGCCGGGACCCGAAGGTCTTTCCCGCGATCGTGAAGACCGGCAGGTCGTCGCCGGGGTGCGTGCGCTCCGCGGTCGCGCGCTCAGCCACCCTGCACCGCCGTGAGGATCTCGACGGACGCGCCGCGCGCGACCGGCTCGGACCAGCGTCCGCGCGGGCACACCACACCGTCGACGGCGACGGCGATACCTTTGTCGGGCAACCCCATTCGGGCGATCAGGTCGCTCACTGCGGGCTCCCGCCCGAACGTCATCTCCTCACCGTTGACGGTGACGGCCACCGGACTGGTCATCGCAGCTTCTCCTCCGTGAATCGTCGATGGTCGGCGCGCTTCGCCTCGGGCATCGGATCGTCGGCCAGTTCGGCGAGGACCGCGTCGGCCGTGAGCGGCGTGAACAGCACGCCGTTGCGGCCGTGCCCCGTCGCGACGATCACCCGCTCGGACAACCGGCCGATCAACGGCAGGTTGTCGGGGCTCATGGGTCGCAGTCCCGCGCTCGCCTCGTACAACGCGTACTCGCCGATCGTGGGCAGCAGGATCTCGGCGTCGGCGATCAGGTCGCGCACCCCCGCGACGGTCACCTCGGTGTCCGCGGCCTCGTACTGGGTGGCACCGACGACCAGTCCGTCACCGCGCGGAACCAGATAGGCGGGCCTCCCGTGGACACTCGCGCGCACGGTGTGCCGCGGCGGCGGGGTGGCACCGGGCCGTACCCGCAACCGCAGGACCTCTCCCTTGACGGGACGCACGGGCAGTCCCGGCCACAGCCGCGCCGATGCCGACCCCGCGGCGAGGACGACCCGGTCGTCGGTCAGCTCCGCGACGTCGCGCACGGGTGCCGCGACGAACCGGACACCCGCCGCGGCCGCGGCGCGGCGCAGCGCGTCGACGAGCGCCCGGTTGTCGACGGACAGTTCGGTGGGGGCCAGCAACCCGAATCGGATGCGGGGACCCAGCGCGGGTTCGAGGTCCCGGATGTCGGCGCGGCCGAGTGTCCGCATCTCGTACCCCTGCGCCCGCACCCAGTCGGCGACCGTCCGCAGGTCCGCGGCGTCGGCGGCGTCGAGCGCGACGGTCATCGACGCGGTCGAGGTGAACACGTCCGTGCCGGTGGCGTCCCGCAGGTGTCGCGCGAACCCGGGCCAACGGTCGAGGGACGCCGCGCCGAACGCGAGGACGTCCTCCTCCCCCGGCCAGCCCTCCGACAGCGGCGCGAGCATCCCTCCGGCCACCCAGGATGCACCCGAGCCGGGGTCCGGGTCGTGCACCGTGACGGTCCAACCGGCGTGGGCGGCCCGCCACGCGACGGACAGCCCGATCACTCCGCCTCCGACAACGGACAGGGTCGACATCGAAAACCACCTCACTCCCTGCGCCGGCATGATCCGGGTCAGGTCATAACGGTCGGGGCCGGCAGGCCCCCTCTCAGCCCCGTGTTCCTCGGGACTCCCGTGTCGTCATGTTCTCCGGAAAGGTTACCGTCTTGTGCGTGAGCTCCCACCGCGGCAACCGTCCCGATCCCCGCACGCGCCTCGCGACCGCGCGCCTGTACCTGTGCACCGACGCCCGGCGCGACACCGGTGACCTGGCGCGTTTCGTCGAAGAGGCACTCGCGGGCGGCGTCGACATCGTCCAGCTGCGCGACAAGGATTCGGCCGGTGAGAAGAAATTCGGCCGGATCGAGGCACGTGACGAACTCGCCGCGCTCGAGGTGATCGCCGACGCGTGCGCCCGGCACGGTGCGTTGCTCGCCGTCAACGACCGCGCCGACCTCGCACTGACGGCCGGCGCCGACATCCTGCACCTCGGTCAGGGTGACCTCCCGGTGGCGCAGGCCCGCCGGATCGTCGGTGACGAGATGATCATCGGTCGGTCCACCACCACCCGTGGGCAGGCGGCCCTGGCGGACCTCGAGGAGGGCGTCGACTACTTCGCGTCCGGTCCGGTGTGGGACACCCCCACGAAACCGGGACGCACCGCCAACGGGCTCGAGGTGATCCGCGACGTCGTCGGCCTGCGGCCGCGGCGCCCGTGGTTCGCGATCGGCGGTGTCGACCTCGAGCGGCTGCCGCAACTCGTGGAGGCCGGAGTGGGTCGCATCGCGGTGGTCCGCGCCATCACGAAGGCGGAGGATCCACGCGCGGCCGCCGCAGCGCTCGCGGCGGCGCTCGGCGGGACCTCGCAGTAGTCGCGACGGAACGTCGCCGCGTTCACAGCCAGCCCAGCACCGCCGACGGCGACAACGCCACGGTGCCGCGCGGCAACCGGTCGCGCAGGCCGCGGTCGGCGGTGACGACGACGGTCACATCCGCGTCCACCGCGGTGACGGTGGCGAGGCGGGCGAGTTCGTCGTCGCCGCTGCCCTCGGCGGTGTGTACCGGAACCCGGGCGTCGTCGACGACCGCGGTGCGGGCCCGCCCTTCCAGCACCGCTTCGACGCGCGACACCCACCCGAACACGTCGTCGGGCAGTTCGACGGTGCGCGGCACCGCGCCGGCGATCTCGGCGAGGAGCGTCGCGGTCGCGCCGGGGCGGTCGCGCCACCAGCCGGTCGGTCCGCGGGATCCGAGGATGTTCGCGGTGTCGAGCAGCATCCGCACCGGCCGGGTCCGCAGCGACGGCCAGGACTGCGCGAACCCGCTGTGCAGGGCCATCGTCTCGACGTCGTCCTCGGGTACCCACCGCAGTTCGGTGCTCTCCTGGTTCAGCGTGGTGTCGAGCGGTGCGGGGGCGTCGGCGACGACCGTGGTGTACGTCCAGCCACTGCTCGCGCCGGAGGTCACCCGCTGCGCTCGGACCGCCACGGAACCGACGTCGATCCCGGCTTCCTCGTGGGCCTCACGCACGGCGGCGTCCACCGTGCTCTCGTGACTGTCGCGGGCACCACCCGGCAACGCCCAGGTACCGCCCTGGTGACTCCACGCCGCACGGTGCTGCAGCAACACCGCGGGGGTGCCGTCGGCGAGCGGCGCGCGCAGCAACAACCCGGCGGCACCGTGCCGACCCCATCGGAGTTCACCGTCGGGTCCCGTGGCCCAGCCGTCCCCGTCGCCTTGCATCGCATCCACCTTCCTGCCCGGTCGCGCCTGCCCGCCACCGCCGCGACCGGCCGTGACCGCGCACGACCACCCCCGTCGCTCGGCCTGCTTATATGCTCGCCACAGACCGGTGTCGGACGAAAGGGGTGTGCGGTGCACGTGCACGCGTCGCTGTCCGACAACTCACCACCGGTGTCCGATTCGGGTGCAGCCCAGACTACCGAGGATCCGGGCAGATGGGGCGAACGCACCGACAGGTGGCGCGACGTCCTGCGCTCCACACCCGCGAAGCTGGTCGCGCTCGGGATCGTCCTCGCCGCACTCGTCGTCGCGTCGGGGGCGGTATCCGCGCAGGCCGTCAGCGGTCGCAAGGCCACCCACGATCGGCTGCTCACCACCGTCGAGCCGCTCGCGAACGCAGCGCAGGATCTCTACAGCGCCCTGTCGGTCGCCGACGCCGCCGCCACCACCGGGTTCATCGCCGGAGGCATCGAACCGGTCGCGGTCCGCGACCGGTACCACGCGGCGATCGACGAGGCGTCGGTGCAACTCGTGGTCGCCGCGGCAGGATTGGCGGAGGAGGATCGGCTCGGGGCGCAGAACGTCGCGGAGATCGCCCGCACCCTCCCGATCTACGCGGGCCTGATCGAGACGGCGCGCACCGCGAACCGCACCGGAAATCCCGTCGGGTCGGCGTATCTGAGCGAAGCCTCGGCCCTGATGCAGAACACGATGCTGCCGGTCGCGCAGGAACTCCACACCCAGGGTGTCGACGCGGTGGGATCCACGCAGCGGGCGGCGGTGCGACCGCCGTGGGTGGCGATCGGGCTGCTGATCCTCACCGTCACCGCCATGTGCATCGCGCACGTGCTGGTCAGCCGGAGGACTCATCGCACGTTCAACCTCGGATTGCTCCTCGCGATCGGTGCGATGGGAGTGCTGCTGTGCTGGCTGCTCATCGCGGGGCTGGCATCGTCGAGTGCGACGCAACGAGCGCTCGAACAGGGCGCCCGCCCACTCGCGACGCTCACCGAGAGCAGGATCCTCGCGCAGCAGGCCCGCACCGCCGAAACGCTGCTTCTGGCCCGCCGCGACTCGAGCGGAACCTACGATCACGCGTTCGACGACTCCATGACCCGGCTCGGGGACCGCCTCGACGGGTACACCGACGACGGCGCCGAGATCGGAGGGGATGCCGTGGCCCGCGCCGCCGCCGCCCGCACCGCATGGATCGCATCGCACAACCGGACCGTCGCGGCCCTCGCGCGCGGCGACTACGAAGCGGCCGCGGTCCTCGCGACCGGAACGGGCCCGGACGAAGCGGCCGCGCAGTCCGCGACCGTCGACGCCGCGCTCGGCGACGCCATCGAGGAGACCCGCGCGGAACTGCGCGACAACGAGTTCCGTGCGTCCCGCACCCTGTCGGGTCTGACATCGATGTCGATCGCGCTGTCGATCGTCGCGTTGGTGTGCATCATCGTCGGACTGTTCCCCCGATACCGGGAGTACCATTGAGCCGCCGCAGAACACCGCTCGTCCGCACCGTCACCGGCGCGGCAGCGGCCCTGTGCGCCGTGGCGGCGCTCGTCGCCGGATGTGCCTCCGACATCGAGCCGACCGACACCGTGGACGTCGCGCCCCGATCGGCACTGCCCATGCCCGACGGGGCCTACCTCGCGCCGTCACCGACCGCGCCGCCACCGGAACCCGACTGCGGTGACCCCACCGCGAGCCTGCGGCCGACGGGCGACGACACCGGACCCACCCTCGACGCGATCCGCGCGCGGGGCCGACTCGTCGTCGGACTCGACACCGGCAGCAACCTGATGAGCTATCGGGATCCGGCGACCGGGCTCATCACCGGATTCGACGTCGACATCGCCCGGGAGATCGCGTACGACCTGCTCGGCGACCGCACCGCCGTGGACTTCCGCATCCTCAGCTCCGAGGAACGCGAACAGGCCCTCGTGGACGGTCTCGTCGACATCGTCGCCAAGACCATGAGCATCACGTGTGAACGCCGCGAGCACGTGGATTTCTCGACGGTGTACTTCCGGGCGCAGCAACGCATCCTGGTGGTCCGCGGCTCCGACATCACCGACGTGCCCGATCTCGCGGGCCGGCGCGTGTGCATCGCGCGGGGCACCACGTCGCTGGCGCGGATGCAGCAGGTACAGCCGGCCGCGTCGATCCTGACCGTACCGACGTGGGCCGACTGCCTCGTGGTGCTGCAGCAACGTCAGGTCGACGCGGTGAGCACCGACGACACGATCCTCGCGGGGCTCGCCTCCCAGGACCCGTATCTCGAACTCGTCGGCCGTTCGCTGGGGGTCGAACCGTACGGCATCGGGATCACGCTCGGCAACGACGATCTCGTCCGGTTCGTCAACGGCACCCTCGCGCGGATCCGCGCCGACGGCACCTGGGCCGAGTTGTACGACCGGTATCTCTCCGTCCTGGGGCCGACGCCCGCCCCACCGACCGCGACATACTCGGACTGAGGTGATCTCGTGACCGGCCCCCACCCCGACACTCCCGATCCGGAGGCGACGGGCGCGGACGTCCCCACCGCGGCGACGCCCCGCGACGTCGACGTCCCCACCTCGCGCGCCGCGGCACCGGAACCCGATGTCGCGGTCACCGCGCCGTCGGGCGGACCGGACACCCGCCGATCGTCGGTGCCGTCGCAGCGCACCTCGACGCGGCGCTCACGACCCCGCACGACCCGGCGCCGCCGGGTCGCGGACCTCGTCGACGTGCCGGTGCCCGCACCGGTCGATCCCACCACCGCGGTGCTGTCGGACCCGCACGTCGCGGAGGGCAAACGGTTCTGCTGGAAGTGCGGCACCCCCGTCGGACGCACCACGGCCACCGGACCGGCGCAGACGTCCGGTGCCTGCCCGAAGTGCGGAACCCGATTCGAGTTCACTCCGGCGTTGGGCCCCGGGGATCTCGTCGCCGGGCAGTACGAGGTGCAGGGGTGCATCGCGCACGGCGGGCTCGGCTGGATCTATCTGGCGATCGACCGCAACGTCAGCGACCGGTGGGTGGTGCTCAAGGGTCTGCTCCATTCCGGTGACGCCGAGGCCCAGGCGGTCGCGGTCGCCGAGAAACAGTTTCTCGCCGAGGTCGGGCATCCCGGCATCGTGCGGATCTACAACTTCGTCGAACACCCGCAACCGGACGGCACCCCCATGGGGTACATCGTCATGGAGTACGTCGGCGGGCATTCACTGCGCGACGCGCTGCGCGCCTACCCCGACGGTCGGCGCATGCCCGTGACCGAAGCCATCGGCTACATCCTCGAGGTGCTGCCCGCACTGGGCTATCTGCACGAGGTGGGTCTGGTGTACAACGACTTCAAACCCGAGAACATCATGGTCACCGACGAACAGGTCAAGCTCATCGACCTCGGGGCCGTCGCGGGCATCGAGGACTACGGTTACCTGTACGGCACACCCGGCTACCAGGCGCCCGAGATCGCACGGACCGGACCGACCGTCGCGAGCGACATCTACACGGTCGGACGCACCCTGGCCGTCCTCACGCTCGCCATGCCCTCCGACAAGGGCCGCTACAGCGACGGACTGCCCGACGTCGCGCAGGCGCCGCTGCTCGGCGAGTACGACTCGTACCATCTGCTGCTGCTCCGCGCGACGAACCCCGATCCGGAGCAACGTTTCTCGTCCGCCGACGAGATGGCCGGGCAGCTCACCGGGGTGCTGCGGGAGATCCTCGCCCAGCAGACGGGGTCCGACCGCCCCGGACTGTCGCGCATGTTCACCCCGCCGCGAACCACGTTCGGCACCGACGAAGCGCTCACCCGCACCGACGACCACACCGAGAGGGTCGACCACGACGAGTCCCTCTCCCCCCGCGACATCGTGCCCTCACTTCCCGTTCCGCAACTCGACCCCGACGATCCGAGCGCCCCCCTGCTCGCCGCCGCCGCGCACAGCGAACCGCGACAGACCCTGGACTCGCTCAAGCACGCCCGCGAGATCGGTGCCGAACGCACCGCCGACGCGGCGTTCTCCCGCGAACTCACCCTCGCCGAGGTCCGCGCCCACCTCGATCTCTCCGACGCCGAGCGCGCCGCGGCGATACTCACGCACCTCGAACACGAGGTCGGCTTCCACTGGCGGATCGACTGGTACGCGGGCATGACGAACCTGCTGCGCGAGAGCTATCAGGATGCGTACGACCGTTTCCACGAAGTCCTCCAGGCACTTCCGGGCGAACTCGCCCCGAAGCTCGCGCTCGCCGCGACGTCCGAACTGATCCTGCTGCACTGGGAGAGCGCCGATCCCGGTGCGTGGCAGGCCACCTGCGAGAACTACTACCGCACGGTGTGGCGCACCGACCACACCGTGGTGAGCGCGGCGTTCGGACTCGCGCGGCAACTCACCGTGCGCGGCGACCGCGCCGGGGCGGTCGCCGTCCTCGACCAGGTACCCGAGACGTCACGTCACCACCACACCGCGGGCATGACGGCCGCTCTGGTCCTGCTCCACGACGGCGACGTCGACGCGCTCACCGAGGCCGATCTGCGTCAGGCCGGTCTGCGCATCGCGTCACTTCCCCCCGACGAGGGCCGCCGGTTGCAGTTGACCGCACTCGTCCTCAACACCGCACTCGACTGGGTCCGCGCCGGTCACCGCGCCCACCACGACCACGAGCGCATCCTCGACGTCCCCTTCACCGAGCGGGGACTGCGGAACGGCACCGAGAGCGCCTACCGCGACCTGGCGCGGCAGGTGAAGGACCGTCTCCGCCGCTACGGACTCGTCGACCGCGCGAACGCGGTGCGTCCCCGCAGCCTGTTCTGACGCCGACCGTCCGAACCCCGCGACGCCACTCGCGTCGCTACGAGAACGCCGCTGCGGCACGGGCGATGGCGAGTTCCTCGTCGGTGGGGATCACCAGCACCTCCACCTCCGACCCGTCCGCGGAGATACGTCGCTCCCCGTCGTTCGGCATCGCATTCCGGTCCGGGTCGACGACGATACCGAGACGGCGCAGCCCGGCGAGGCTGTCGCGGCGCACGTCGACGTTGTTCTCCCCGACCCCGCCGGTGAACACGATCGTGTCGACACCACCGAGTTCGACGAGGTACGCGCCGATGTATTTGCGGAGCCGATGCACGTACACGTCGTAGGCGAGTTTCGCGTCGGCGTCCCCCTCCTCGACGAGCCCGAGCAACGCCCGGAAATCGTTGACCCCCGACAATCCCTTCAGCCCCGACTGCCGGTTGAGCAACCGATCGATCTCGTCGACTTCCATCCCGGCCGCCCGATTGAGATGCATGAGCACCCCGGGATCGATGTCGCCGCTGCGCGTCCCCATCACGAGCCCTTCGAGCGGGGTCAGCCCCATCGACGTGTCGATCGGCCGTCCACCCGCGATCGCGGATGCCGACGCACCGTTGCCGAGATGCAGCACGATCTGGTTCAGCTCGGTCGTCTCCCGACCGAGGAACGCCGCGGCACGCCCCGACACGTACTCGTGCGAGGTGCCGTGGAACCCGTAGCGACGAACACCGTGGGCGCGCGCCACCTCCCGATCGATCGCGTAGGTGGCGGCGGCGGCCGGCAGGGAATGGAAGAAGGCGGTGTCGAACACCCCGACGTGCGGCACATCGGGAAGCTCCTCCCGCGCGACCTCCATTCCGATCACGTTCGCGGGATTGTGCAGCGGCGCCAGCACCGCGAGTTCGGCGACCGTCGCCACGACGTCGTCGTCGATGAGGGTGGGCTCGTAGAACACGGCGCCGCCGTGCACCAGGCGATGCCCGACCGCGACGATCCCCACCTCCCGCAGCGGCCGGCCCAGACCTTCGAGCATCTCGAGGACCTTCCGCAGACCGAACCGGTGGTCGGGGATCCGCCCGACGTGCTCGTCGGTTCCCGCGGTGTGGTGGAAGACGATGCGCCCCTCCGGCTCACCGATCCGCTCGATCAGCCCGTGTGCCGGGGCGTCACCCGTCTCGGGGTGCAGCAGCTGGAACTTGATCGACGACGAGCCCGAGTTCAGGACCAGGACGGTCCCGGCGGTGTCCGGCAGTCCGGCACTCACTGCATCTCCTTCTGGGATTGGATCGCGGTGATCGCGACGGTGTTGACGATGTCCTGGATCAGCGCGCCGCGCGACAGGTCGTTGACCGGCTTGTTCAGTCCCTGCAACACGGGGCCGACCGCGACCGCGCCGGCGCTGCGCTGCACCGCCTTGTAGGTGTTGTTGCCCGTGTTCAGGTCGGGGAAGACGAACACGGTCGCCTTCCCCGCGACCTCCGAACCGGGCAGCTTCGCATCGGCCACGGACGGTTCGATCGCCGCGTCGTACTGGATGGGACCCTCGACGGGCAGGTCGGGGCGGCGCTGCCGCACCAGCGCGGTCGCCTCCCGCACCTTGTCGACGTCGGCGCCCGAACCCGATTCGCCCGTCGAATACGACAGCATCGCGACGCGCGGTTCGATCCCGAACCGCGCGGCCGTCGTCGCCGACGAGATCGCGATGTCGGCGAGCTGTTCCGCGGTGGGGTCCGGCACGACCGCGCAGTCGCCGTACGCCAGAACCCGATCGGACAGGCACATCAGGAAGATGCTCGACACCGTCGAGACGCCGGGTTCGGTCCGGATGATCTCGAACGACGGCCGGATGGTGTGTGCGGTGGTGTGGGCGGCACCGGACACCATGCCGTCGGCGAGATCGAGGTGCACCATCATGGTTCCGAAATACGAGACATCACCCATGATCTCGCGTGCCCGCTCGACCGTCATGCCCTTGTGGGCGCGTAGCCGCGTGTACTCGTCCGCGAACCGGTCGACGTGCTCGGAGGTGCGGGGATCGACGACGCGCGCCGCCGACAGGTCCACTCCCAGCTCCGCGGCCCGTTGCCGGACCGCCACGTCGTCGCCGAGGATCGTCAGGTCGGCGATGCGCCGTTGCAGTACCCGACCCGCAGCCCGCAGGATCCGGTCGTCGCTGCCTTCGGGCAGCACGATGTGGCGTCGCTGTTCGCGGGCACGGTCGACGAGCTGGTACTCGAACATCTGCGGGGTCGTCACCGACGGCCTCGGCAACCGCATCCGCTCGAGCAACGCCGACGCGTCGACGTGCTGTTCCATCAACGCGAGCGCAGTGTCGATCTTGCGTTGCGCCGCCAGCGCCATGCGTCCACGGGTACGGTCGGCGGCCGCGGCGGTGTCGAAGGTACCGAGTTCGGTGGTGAGGATCGGCAGGCTCGGTTTCATCCCCGCCATCAGTTGCGCGATCGCCGGATGCGGGAGCAGTCCACCGTTCATGATGATGCCCGCGAGAGTCGGGAATCCCTCCGCCGCATTCGCGTCGACCAACGCCAGCAGCACCTCGGAACGGTCCGCCGGGACGATCACCACCATGCCCTCGGTGAGGCGTTCGAGGATCCGTTCGGCGGTCATACCGCCGACCATGATGCGCAATGCCTCACGCTGCAGGAGGTCGGGGTCGCCGCTGTAGAGCTGCCCGTCGACGGCCTCCTTCAACTCCCACATGGTCGGGGCCACCAGGACGGGGGTCTCCGGCAACGTCCACACCGGTTCCGGGCGGTCGGCCATCGCCGCGGCGACCGCATCGAGTTCGTCCGGATCGCAGCGGTTGACGACCGTCGCGCCCAGATGCGCGTGGTGCGCCGACAATTCGTGCGCGCACATCTCGGCGAGCTGCGCGAGATCGTCGGCACTGCGACGCGATCCGCGCAGCACCAACAGGACGGGAGCATCGAGGTTCGCCGCGATCCGCGCGTTGTACGACAGTTCCGTCGGGTTGCCGACATCGGTGAAGTCGCTGCCCACGACCACGACGGCATCGCACCTGTCGGCGACCGCGTGGTACCGGTTGACGATCTCGCTGAGCGCCGCCTCCGGATCGGCGTGCACGTCGTCGTAGAGCACGCCGATGCAGTCCTCGTAGTCGACGTCGACGGTGGTGTGCTCGAGCAGCAACTCGAGTATGTAGTCGGTGTCGCTGCCGGAACGCGCGATCGGCCTGAACACCCCCACCCGGGCCGTGGACGCGCACAGCATCTGCAGGACGCCCAGCGCAACGGTCGATTTCCCGGTGTCACCCTCCGGTGCAGCAATGTAGATGCTCGACACCGTTCCCTTGCCGTTCATGGATGTCACCCTAGTGCGGTGCACATCGAGGTGCCCCGACGCTGTGGCGAAGGCTACCCGGGGGCGCCGGTCACATCTGCGGGCCGTCGCCCGCGACCGCGGGTCGGGCTGCCGGGACGACGAGGAGCACCCCGACCCGGCACGTTCGACGACCCTGTGCACGCTCGCACTCCCGTCGAAGCCCACCGGAGCGTGTCGAACGGGAAGTTGCGTGCGGGATTCTCGGATTCGTCGCACACCGGTCGCCACGACCACTGTCGTCTCGCACCGGTCCCGGCTCAGTAGACTCCTCGCGGTGACTCCGCTCGAACTGTTCCTCGTCGCCCTCGCCGGGCTCGGAGCCGGTGCGATCAACTCGCTCGTCGGCTCCGGGACCCTCATCACCTTCCCCACGCTCATCGCGTTCGGGGTACCCCCGGTGACGGCGACGATGTCGAACGCGATCGGGCTCGTCGCCGGTGGTGTGTCCGGCACGTGGGGGTACCGCCGAGAACTACGTGGGCAGTGGCCGCGGCTGCGCTGGCAGATCCCCGCGTCCTTCGCCGGTGCGCTGCTCGGCTCGTGGCTGCTGCTGAACCTGCCGGAGACGGTGTTCGAGACGGTCGTCCCCGTCCTGCTGATCCTCGCGCTCACCCTCGTGGTGCTGCAACCGAAGATCCAGGCGTGGGTGTTGCGCCGTGCCGGCGGCGACGCCGACGGCAGTCTCGGACCGGTGCGGTGGACGTTGCTGATCGTCGGAACGTTCGCTGTCGGCACCTACGGCGGCTACTTCACGGCGGCGCAGGGCATCCTGCTCATGGGTCTGTTCGGGGCGATCCTCACCGACCACATCCAGAAACAGAACGCCGCGAAGAACCTGCTGTCGCTGATCGTCAACGTCGTCGCCGCCGTGTCCTACACCCTCGTCGCGTTCGATCGGATCAACTGGACGGTCGCGGCGCTCATCGCCGTCGGGTCGCTCGTCGGCGGGTGGCTCGGCTCGCACTACGGGCGGCGACTGTCGCCGGTGGCGCTGCGATCTGTGATCGTCGTCGTCGGTCTGATCGGGCTCTATCGCCTGCTCGCCTGAGCATCCGGTGGAAGACTGGGGGTCGTGAACGCGGACGACACCCCCACCGACGCCCCGGCCTGGAACTACCTGATGGACATGGACGGTGTCCTCGTCCACGAGAACAGTCTCGTCCCCGGCGCCGACCGGTTCCTCGACGAGCTGCGCGCCGAACGGATCCCGTTCATGGTGCTGACGAACAACTCCATCCGGACCCCGCGTGACCTGCGGGCGCGGTTGCTGCGCACCGGCCTCGACGTGCCCGAGGAGTCGATCTGGACGTCGGCGCTGGCGACCGCGACGTTCCTCGCGAGTCAGCGTCCGGGCGGGTCGGCGTACGTGGTCGGCGAATCGGGGTTGACGACGGCACTGCACGACATCGGGTACGTCCTCACCGACACCGACCCCGACTACGTGGTGCTCGGGGAGACCCGCACCTATTCGTTCGAGGCCATCACCACGGCGATCCGGCTCGTCGAGCGCGGTGCCCGGTTCATCGCCACCAACCCGGATCCCACCGGACCGTCCCTGGACGGCTCACTGCCCGCGACGGGTTCGGTGGCTGCGCTCATCACCCGTGCGACCGGTCGCGATCCGTACTTCGTGGGGAAACCGAACGCGCTGATGATGCGGTCGGCGCTGCGGGCGATCGGCGCCCACTCCGAACACACCCTGATGATCGGCGACCGGATGGACACCGACATCGTGTGCGGACTCGAAGCCGGACTGCAGACCGTGCTGGTGCTCACCGGCATCTCGAGCCGGGAGTCGGTGGAACTGTATCCGTACCGGCCGACCCGCGTCGTGGAGTCCGTCGCCGACCTCGTCGGTCGCACCACCCGACCCTTCGACGACTGACCCCCCCGAAACGACCAGTGCGCGTTTCTGGTAGCCGGAGCTACCAGAAACGCGCACGGGCGGGGGCGTGGGTCAGCGCATGACCTTGCCGCGCCGGAACTCGTTGCCACCCCACACACCGGACTGCTTCGTGTCCACGGCGTAGGCGTGGCACGCCGCGACGATCGGGCACCGCGCGCACACGTTGGCGGCGTAGTCGAAGTCCTCGCTCGGGTCCGGGAACCAGCGGTCCGGGTGCCGATCACCGCGGCACGCGGCGTCCTCCCAGTCCAGGGTGTCGCGGGCGGGCGCCAGCAGGTCGGCCAGCAGCATCGTTGTCATCGTCGGGTCTCCTTCCGGCGCTCGGGCACCGAGGGTCGGCACACGTCACAGGAACGTCGTGGCTCAATGTGGGCAATCAGCAGGTTCTCGGGGCGCGAACAGCCCACGGTCACGGTCGGCGGACCGGAATCCGGGGCGCACACACCCCGGGAGATGGGGTCAGTGGACGCTGAATCCGACAGTCCCGGAGGACTTTTCGGATGGGTACCCGAGGGTCGGGATCATCGAACGCGGTCCGTGCCGCATATGTGCAGTGGTGCGCATCCGTTTCCTCCTGTCCCTCGAAGCGTCTCAGGCACCGATCGACCAGTGTGCCACGGTCCGACGCCGGAAACGAGGAAGTGTGGCGGATATCCAATCCGTGACTCTTGCGGCGCGCCGGATCGACAATCCGATGACGGTCGGGTGAACGTTCAGCGCAGCGGCACGGCGATGCCCGCGACCACCAGCGTCACCGACTCCGACACCGCCGCCACCGAGGCGTTGAGCCGCCCCAGCATGTCCCGGAACAGCCGGCCCGACGCGGTGGCGGGCACCACCCCGCTGCCCACCTCGTTGCTCACCGCGACCACCGGTACGGTGCACCCGCGCCACGCGTCGAGCAGATCGTCGATGTCCGCGTCCACCGCGGCGACGTCGCCACCGTTCCACACGCCGTGCACGTCGAGGCGTGCGGTGAGCCATGTTCCGAGGCAGTCGACGAGCAGCGGTTGCGTGGCGGTGCGCAGCACGGCGGCGACGTCGACGGTCTCGACCGTCGACCACGACGCGGACCGACGCTGCCGGTGCAGCGCGACCCGCTGCTCCCATTCGGCGTCACCGACACGGGTACCCCCGGTCGCGACGTACACCACCGACGGGTGCGCGGCGAGCAACTCCTCCGCGTGCCGCGACTTGCCGGAGCGCACCCCACCGAGCACCAGCGTGCGATGCACGCGCGCCTGCCGCGCCGCCGTTCCGGTCCTCACGATCTCCCCGTCCGTTCCGGGCCGGGCACCGCACCGCGCCAGTCGGCGCCGCAACTCGGTGACCGGCGGGTTGTGATGACCCAGGTGCACCGCGACGACATCCGTCGTATCGACGACGGCACCGCACGCACGCAACGACCCGACGAGTCCCTCGAACTCGGGCAGGCCGAGGTGCCCGTCCGACAACTCGGACCGGTCACCGAAGGTCTCCTCCACGAACACCGCGTCGAACCGGGCGCCGCGCACCGCGTCGAACCAGTCGTCGGGCAGCGGTCCGGTGTCGCACGCCCACAGGATGCGGGCGCCGTCGGCACCGGTGAGGTCGTAGAGCACGGCGTCGCCGTCGTGGAACACCCGGTGACGCGCGGGCAGGACCCGCACCGTGTACTCCCCGACCCGGGTCGTGTCCCCGGCCCGTACCGGCACGAACCGCACCGGGTCGTCGGGCCCGACCCACGGGCGGCACGCGTCGAGCGCGTCGGCCGGGCCGACGACGTCGACGACGTGCCCGGCCTCCACCCACGACCGGAACAGCAGTGCCTGCGGGCCGAGATGGTCGGGGTGGGCGTGGGTGAGCAGGATGTGCCGCACCCCTCTGAGGGTGCGCCCGTACCGCACGGCGGCACGCGGCGCCTCCGGGCCGCAGTCCAGCATCAGCGTGTCGTCGACGAGCGCCGCGGTCTGGCCGCGGATCTCACCGCGCCGCGCGGCATCGATGCAGGACGCGCAGGTGCAGAACGGGTTGGGCCAGCCGTCGGCGGCGCCGGTCCCCAGCAGGACGACCTCCATCACGGCTCCTTCCTGGTGTCGCGCAGCGGCAGCACCGCCGGGCCGTCGGCACGGTCGAGGACCTCGACACGCGCACCGTAGATCGCGGCGAGTCGGTCGGCGGTGAGCACCGCGCCCGGTGGGCCGTCCGCGACGACCCGGCCGTCGTGCAGGAGCACGAGCCGTTCGCCGTACTGACCGGCGGACGTCAGATCGTGCATCGCGGCGATCACCGTCAGGCCGCTCTCCCGCCGCATCGAGTCGACGAGATCGAGCACCTGCTGCTGGTGCCCGATGTCGAGCGCGCTCGTGGGTTCGTCGAGCAGCAGCACCCGGGGTTCCTGCGCGAGCGCCCGGGCGAGCACCACCCGCTGCAGTTCACCACCCGACAGGTCCGTGGCGAGCCGCGACACGAACGACCCGAGTTCCAGGCGCTCGACCACCCGGTCGACCGTCTCGCGGTCACCGGGCGTACCGGTCGCGAACCGAGGGATGTACGGGGTGCGACCGAGATGGATCAGGTCGCGCACGGTCACGCCGTCCGGCACCACCGGGCGCTGCGGCATCAGCGCGACCGCCCGCGCCACCGCGCGGCGACGGGTGCGTCCGGGGTCGATACCCGCGACGTCGATCCGCCCGGTCGCGGGCACGAGACCGGCCAGCGCGTGCAGCAGGGTGGTCTTGCCGGATCCGTTGGGACCGACCAACGACACCCACTCGCCGGCGCGGACGAGCACGTCGACGTCGTGCAGCACCTCGATGCCGCCGCGCGCGACACACACCTCCCGGCAGGTGACGGCGTCGGGGGCGTTCACGACGCACTCCGGCTGCGGCGCAGGACGACGAGGAAGAAGGGCGCGCCGATCGCTGCGGTCACCACACCGATCGGCAGTTCCGCGGGGGCCATCACGGTGCGGGCGAGGACGTCGGCGAGGACGAGGAAAGCGGCCCCGGTCAACAGTGACAGCGGCAGCAGCATCCGGTGCCCGGGACCGACGATCAACCGTACGGCGTGCGGCACGACGATGCCGACGAACCCGATGAGGCCGCTCGCGGCGACCACCGCGGCGGTGCCGAGGGTCGCGACGAACACGAGCAGCAGTCGCACCCGGGCGGGGTCGATGCCGAGGCTGGCGGCCTCCACGTCACCGACCGCCATGACGTCGAGGGTCCGGCGGTGCAACGCGATGATCACGACGCTGACGACGACGTACGGCAGCACCGTCCGCACGTCCGTCCAGCCGTCGGTGGACAGCCGCCCGAGCATCCACGAGTACACCTGGCGGAGGGTGTCGTCGTGCATCTGCATGAAGAACGTCTGGATGGCGTTGGCGAATGCGGCGACGGCGACCCCGGCGAGGATGATGACGATCTCCGTGCGGCCGCCGCCGACGGACCGGCCCAGCGCGTAGGTGGCGCCGACCGCGAGAAGTCCGCCCGCGAACGCGGCGACGGGCACTCCGGCGAATCCGGCGGCACCGCCGACCACGATCGCGACCGTCGCACCGAGACCGGCACCGCTGGACACTCCCAGCAGGTACGGGTCGGCGAGCGGATTGCGGAACACCCCCTGGTACGCGGCGCCGGCGATCGCGAGCATCGCGCCGACGAGCACCCCCAGCACGACCCGCGGCATCCGGATGTTCCACAGGATGGCCTGTTGCCGCGAGGTGAGTCCGGAGTCGACGTCGACGAGCGGGAGGCGGTCGGCGATGTCGAGCAGCACAGCGCGCGGGGTGAGTCCGGCGGGGCCCACCAGGATCCCGACGAGCATCGCGGCGAGCAGGAACACCACCGCCGCCCCCAGAACGAGGGCGCGGCGGCGGGGCGACACGATCACGGGGCGGGCTGCGCCACGGGGATCGCGGTGACGATGGCGGCGACCTCACGCATGAAGTCGACGACGCGCGGGCCCCAGCGGCTCGCGAGATCCTCGTCGACGACGTACACGTGGCCGTCGCGGACGGCGGTGATCTCGTTCCAACCCGCCCGCTGCGCGACGACCTCCGGGGTGACGCCGCAGCACTGACCGTCGGCCAGGAAGATCACGTCGGGGTTCTGTTCGACAATGTATTCGGCGGACAGCTGCGGGTAACCGTCGCCGCCGGTCGCGATGGACGTCAGACCGAGCATCGAGTAGATCTGGCCGATGTAGGTGTCGTCGGTGACGCTGTAGAAGGTGTTGTCGAGTTCGTGGTAGTAGCGCAGCGGCACATCACGCTGGGGGACGGTCGCGACGATCTGCTCGATCTCCGTCTGCATCGACGCGACGAGTTCGGCGGCTTCGGCGATGTGCCCGGTCGCGGCGCCGACCTGCTCGATCTGACCGTAGGTGTCGTCGAGGGTGGTGGCGGCCGGGAGGATCAGGGTCTGCACCCCGGCCTGCGCGAGTCCGGCGACGAGATCGCCGGTGTCGGCGTTGGTGACGACGAGGTCGGGTTCGTAGCCGAGGATCGCCTCCACGTTCGGGGTGTAACCGGAGAGGTCGGTGACGGGAACATCGGCCGGGAAGTCGGACTGGTCGTCGACGGCGACGACCTGGTCGCCCGCGCCGACGGCGTAGAGCATCTCGGTGGTGGTCGGGCTCAACGACACGATGGCCTGCGGCGTGCCCGCCTCGGTGGTGGTGTCGTCTGCGGGTGCGGTGTCGTCGCTGCTGCCGCATCCGGCGACGAGCAGTGCGAACGCGGCGATACCCGCCGCGAGGATCCGACGGGGTGCGTGGGGCACAACCATCCCTCCGTTGTTCGGAGGACGAAGGGAGCACGGCTGCAACCCGGCGGGTTACGGCACGACACCGTCCTTCGTCCGAGGACCAGTTCCGTGCCCGCGACGCCGGCTGACCTGGCTCGCCCGGCCGGACCGGGACCACAGTTGCGGGGACAGCGCCGGAATCGCACCGGCTTCACCGTGACGCTGCGGGATGTCCGACCGGTCGGTCGGACATCCCGCAGCGTATCCCACGCTCGGCGGGGGTATCGATCAGGAAAGGGCCTGCTCGAAGTCTTCGAGCAGATCCTCGGGATCCTCGAGGCCCACCGACAGGCGGACGACGCCGTCGGACAGGCCGATCGCGGCGCGCCCCTCCGGGCCCATCGCGCGGTGCGTGGTGGTGGCGGGGTGCGTGACGAGGGACTTCGAGTCGCCGAGGTTGTTGGAGATGTCGACGATGCGCAGCTTGTTCAGCAGCTCGAATGCCCGCTTCTTGCCGCCGCCGTCGGGCGCGTCGAGTTCGAACGTGATGATGGTGCCGCCGCCGCTCATCTGCGACCGGGCCAACTCGTGCTGCGGATGCGACTCGAGGTAGGGGTACTTGACCCACTTCACCTGGTCGCTCGCCTCGAGGAACTCGGCGAGACGCTGCGTGGTGGCCACGGCGTGCTTCAGGCGCACCGGCATCGTCTCGAGGCCCTTGAGGAGGGTCCACGCGTTGAACGGGCTCAACGAGGGGCCGGTGTGCCGGATCAGGTTCTTGACCGGACCGTCGATGTAGTCCTGCGGGCCGAGGATCGCGCCGCCGAGGACGCGGCCCTGCCCGTCGATGTGCTTGGTTCCGGAGTACACGACGACGTCGGCGCCGAGGTCGAGGCTGCGCTGCAGCAGCGGGGTGGCGAAGACGTTGTCCAGCACCACCTTCGCGCCCGCGGCGTGCGCCATCTCGGAGACGCGCCGCACGTCGACGAGGGTCTGCATCGGATTCGACGGCGTCTCGAAGAACACCGCGGTGGTGGGCACCGACAGCGCCTGCTCCCACTGGTCGAGGTCCTCGCCGTCGACGAAGACGGTCTCCACACCCCACCGGGGAAGGATCTCGTTGCACACCACGAAGCACGAACCGAACAGGCTGCGGGCGGCGACGAGCCGGTCGCCCTTGCCCAGCAGCGCGGCCAGCGCGGTGAACACCGCGGACATGCCCGACGCGGTCGCGAAACACCCTTCTGCACCGTCGAGCAGACGCATCCGCTCCTCGAACATCGTCACGGTGGGGTTGCCGTACCTCGAGTACACGAAATGGTCGATCTCGCCGGTGAAGGCCTGTTCGGCGGCCTCCGCCGATTCGTACACGAATCCGGAGTTGAGGTAGAGCGCCTCGGAGGTCTCCTCGAAACCGGACCGCAGGACACCTCCGCGCACACCGAGCGTGGCGGGGCGAACGGTGTCGGGCAGCGGCTTACCGAACGCACCGCCCTGGGGAATTGCACTCACGACTGCCTCCACGGCAGGCCCACTGCCCGCCAACCCTGGCCACCGCGATGCCCGTCGGCATCGAGCGGACCTTCGAATCCTTCGAGAATGTTGTAGGCAGGGGTCAGGCCCGCAGCGGTCGCCGCCTCGGCAGCACCGATCGAACGCTGACCCGAACGACACAGGAAGATCACCGGTCCGCCGTCGACACCGGCTTTCGTCAGCTCGTCGACGAAACCCTCGTTCGGTGCACCGGTCGGGTAGGTGACCCATTCGACGAAGAGTGTGCGCCGACCGATGGAGGTGGTCTCGGGGACCCCCACGTACTTCCATTCGGCGTCGGTGCGCACATCGACGAGCACTGCATTCGGATCCGCCTGCAGCAGCTCCCACGCTTGCTGCGGCGTCATATCACCTGCGTAGCTCACGGGAACAGCTTTCCACAGCGGTCCGCGTGTCTTCCAGGCGGGACTCCGCCACGTGCCGCCCGGACCGGCGGCGGCCGCGGGCTCAGCCGGTGCAGACCCGCCACAGGTCGCCCACCCGGGTCACCTGCCAGGTCTCGGTGGTGCGGTCGCCGTCGACGGTGACCGTGACGTCCACGGTGGCGTCGGCGCCGTCGACGATCACGTTGCCGGAGCCGCCGAAGTCGACCTCGCCGACGTCGGCGAGGGGTGCGTCGTCCGCGCTCAGGTCGTCGCAGCGCAGACGGGCGAGGATGCCGTCGTCGTTCTCGTTGTGTGCGCGCACGTAGTCGCCGACCGTCCTGTTGATCAGTTCCGTGTCGTCGATGTCGTCGGCGGGCGCGAACACCTGCGCGACCACCACCAGGACCGCGAGGACCGCGACCACCACGACGGCACCGACGAACGGTCCGAGGCTCCGGGAGGTGGGGCCGTCCGGGTCGGGGCCGTCGGAGTCGGGTTCGGGGTCGCGCCGCTGTGCCATGCGCTCGATCGTAGCGCCGGACCCTGCGGCGTCCCCGCGCGCATTTGCACACATAAACCCTCGTGAGGTAGGAATTGCGTATGGCCTCCACGCAGCTCGTTCGACGTCTCGCCGTCGATCTGTGCCGCGTGTGTGCCCACATGTGTTGTCGCTGATGCGATTCTCCGACGGTCCCGAACTCTTCCCCACACCGTCCCCGCGCTCCCTGCGCCCGCCCGCTGAGGGCAGCCTTAATTTAAGCTGGATATGTCCGTCCGCACACCGAAGAGGTAGTTGACTCCCTGATGACCGATCAGACTCGTCCCCTTCGCGTCGCGATCGTCGGTGCCGGCCCCGCCGGTATCTACGCCGCAGATGCGCTCATGAAGTCCGATACCGCGCAGGATCCCGGGGTCAGCATCGACCTGTTCGAGCGCATGCCGGCCCCCTTCGGCCTGATCCGCTACGGCGTCGCGCCGGACCATCCGCGTATCAAGGGCATCATCACCGCGCTGCACAAGGTGCTCGACAAGCCGCAGGTGCGTCTGCTCGGCAACCTCGACTACGGCGTGGACATCACCCTCGAGGACCTCGACCGCTTCTACGACGCGGTGATCTTCTCCACCGGCGCCAACGCCGACCGCGACCTCGGCATCCCGGGCATCGACCTCGACGGCAGCTACGGCGCCGCCGACTTCGTGTCCTGGTACGACGGCCACCCCGACGTGCCGCGCACCTGGCCGCTCGAGGCCGAGAAGGTCGCCGTCCTCGGTGTCGGCAACGTCGCGCTCGACATCGCCCGCGTGCTGGCCAAGACCGGCGACGAACTGCTGCCCACCGAGATCCCGCCGAACGTGTACGAGGGACTCAAGCAGAACAAGGCGCTCGAGGTGCACGTGTTCGGCCGGCGCGGCCCCGCGCAGGCGAAGTTCACGCCGCTGGAGCTGCGCGAGCTCGACCACTCCCCGACCATCGAGGTCATCGTCGATCCCGAGGACATCGACTACGACGAGGGATCCGAGGCGGCACGCCGCAACTCCAAGCAGGTCGACATGGTCGCCAACACCCTGCAGGACTGGGCGATCCGCGACGTGGGCGACCGCCCGCACAAGCTGTACCTGCACTTCTTCGAGTCGCCCGCCGAGGTGCTCGGGGAGGACGGCAAGGTCGTGGGTCTGCGCACCGAACGCACCGAGCTCGACGGCACCGGCAACGTCCGCGGCACCGGCAAGTTCAACGACTGGGAGGTGCAGGCCGTGTACCGCGCGGTCGGCTACCTGTCGCAGAACATCTCGCAGCTTCCGTTCGACGATCAGGCCGGGACCGTCCCCAACGAGGCCGGGCGGGTCATCGCCGACGAGACCGCCGAGGGCCACGACCGGTTCCTGCCGCACACGTACGTCACGGGCTGGATCAAGCGCGGTCCGGTGGGCCTGATCGGTCACACGAAGGGCGATGCGAACGAGACGGTCGCGAACCTGCTCGAGGACCGCGCCGAGGGTCGGCTCAACACCCCGGCCGAGCCGGGTGTGGACGCCATCGTGGAGTTCCTCGAGTCCAAGCAGCTGCCGTACACCACGTGGCAGGGCTGGTACCGCCTCGACGCGCACGAGCGGAGTCTCGGCGAGGCCGAGGGCCGCGAGCGCGTCAAGGTCGTCGAGCGCGACGACATGTTCCGCGCGTCGGAGCCCCACAAGGCCTGACACCAGGCCGGACGCCCGCCGTCCACCCCCGCTTTCCCGAGCGTTTCCCGAGCGAGTGGTACACCGGATCGACCTGATCGATCGGGTGTACCACTCGCTCGTTTCCGGGGGGGCGGACAACGCGGCGACCGCGACGGTCACCGCCGTCAGGCGACGAACAGCACGGCGCCGAGCCACACGCCCGCGGCGATCAGGCCCCCGAGCAACTCGACGAGGATCGACAGGCCCACCGCCTTCGTGGCGTGCACCGTCGACGTCCACGCATCGCGGTGCGTGCGCTGCCGCTGCGCTTCCGACAGGTACGTGCCGAGCAGGAAGCCGATCGCCAGCCCCACGACGGGGACGACGAAGAATCCGACGATCCCGAGCAATCCGCCGATCACCAGAGACCGGTTCGGCACCCCCACCTGCTGGAGGCGTTTCCCGGGCCACGTGTACTTGACCACACCGGTGACCACGAGCGCCGCCGTCGCGACCGCGAGAACCGTCCAGGCGGTGGCTCCGCCGGTGAGCACGGCCCACACCGCGATCGCCCCGAAGATCAGCAGTGTTCCGGGCAGAACGGGCAGGATGATGCCGAGCAGACCGACGACGATCACCAGACCGACGAGCAGTTCTCCGCCGACGCTCACGGCGCCTCGGGACCTGCGGGTGACACGCGGGTGACCATCGACTCGTTGCCGTCGGAGCCGGACCGGAGCAGCATCGTCGGCGACAGCGGAACTACCGAACGCGGTGAGACCATGGTGGGACTATATGTGCCATCGATCGCGGTCCCGGAAGGAAGCGATGAGCAGAGCACCTCGAAGCGGCGCGGCATCCCGAACGACGGACGAGCAACTCGGCACCGCCCGGGCCGACACGCGACGGTTCACCACTGCCGGTGTCGATCCCGCGGAGGAACTGACCTGGCAGCGCCGCGACGCCCGGATCGTGCACCACGGCAGCGGCGACGTCGTGTTCGAACAGACCGACGTCGAGTTCCCCGATTTCTGGTCGCAGAACGCCACCGACATCGTGACCCAGAAGTACTTCCGGGGCCCACTCGGCACTCCGGCCCGCGAACGTTCCCTCCGAGATGTGGTCGCGCGCATCGTCGATACGATCACCGCGTGGGGTGACGCCGACGGTCACCTCGATCACCCCGAGACGTTCGCCGCCGAACTGACCCACCTGCTGCTGCACCAGAAGGCGTCGTTCAACAGCCCCGTGTGGTTCAACATCGGCGTGCCCGACACGCCGCAACAGGCCAGCGCCTGCTTCATCCTGTCGGTGGACGACTCGGTCGATTCGATCCTCGAGTGGTATCGCCAGGAAGCGGTGATCTTCAAGGGCGGTTCCGGTGCCGGCGTGAACCTCTCGCGGATCCGTTCGTCCGCCGAACTCCTCTCCGGTGGTGGAACCGCGTCGGGACCGGTCAGTTTCATGCGCGGAGCCGATGCGTCGGCCGGTGCCATCAAGTCCGGGGGCAAGACCCGACGGGCCGCCAAGATGGTGATTCTCGACGTCGCCCACCCGGACATCGAGGAGTTCGTCGACTGCAAGGCCCTCGAGGAGCGCAAGGCCCGCGCCCTCGCGTCGGCAGGATTCGACATGAGCCTCGACGGCAGCGACATCCACTCGGTGCAGTACCAGAACGCGAACAACTCCGTGCGGGTCACCGACGAGTTCATGCAGGCCGTCGTCGATGACGCACCGTGGCCGCTGCGGGCGGTGACCACCGGCGAAGTGGTACGGACCGTCGGAGCTCGGGATCTGTTGCACCGCATCGCTTCCGCCGCGTGGGACTGCGCCGATCCGGGCATCCAGTTCGACACGACCGTCAACCGCTGGCACACGGCACCGGCGTCGGGACGGATCAACGGGTCCAATCCGTGTTCCGAATACATGCACCTCGACGATTCGGCGTGCAACCTCGCGAGCCTGAACCTGCTCTCGTTCCTGCGTGAGGACGGAACCTTCGACGTCGACGGATTCCGGCACGCGGTGGCGGTGATGCTGACCGCGCAGGAGATTCTCGTGGGTCGTGCGGACTACCCGACCGACAGCATCGGCGACACCTCCCGCAGATTCCGCCAACTCGGTCTCGGATACGCGAACCTCGGTGCGCTGCTGATGGCATCGGGTCTTCCCTACGACAGCGATGCCGGTCGCGCCTACGCCGCATCCGTCACCGCGCTGATGACGGGGCGGGCCTACGAGGTGTCCGCGTATCTCGCGCAGCGACTCGGCCCGTTCGACGGGTTCGCCGCGAACCGCGAGCCGATGATCGGGGTGCTCGCCCGCCACCGGGGTGCCGTCGACGACATCGACGCCGACCTCGCTCCCGCCGACATCCTGGCCGCGGCGCGCGAGTCGTGGGACGCGGCGGTGCGCGTCGGCACCGAGCACGGTGTGCGCAACAGTCAGGTGACGGTCCTGGCCCCGACCGGCACGATCGGCCTGGCCATGGACTGCGACACCACCGGCATCGAACCCGATCTGGCGCTGGTGAAAACGAAGAAGCTCGTCGGCGGTGGCTCCCTGTCGATCGCCAATCGTAGTGTGCCCCGGGCACTGTCACGTCTCGGATACACACCCGCGGAGGTCGCGGACATCGTCACCCACCTCGATGTGCATCGCGATCTCGACGGCGCCCCGCACCTGCGCGACGAGGACGTGGCGGTGTTCGCCACCTCGATGGGCGACAACACGATCGCGCCCCGCGGGCACGTGACGATGATGGCGGCGGTGCAACCGTTCCTGTCGGGTGCGATCTCGAAGACGGTGAATCTGCCGGAGTCCGCGACCGTCGACGACATCGCCGACCTGTACGTCGACGCGTGGCGGCTCGGGCTCAAGGCCGTGGCCGTCTACCGCGACAACTGCAAACTCGGCCAGCCGCTCGCCGCGGCACGCAAGGATGCGGACGCGGCGCCCCCCACGCAGCTGGTGGTGCGGCGCGAACGCCTCCCGCGGACCCGCAATTCGCGGACCTTCGAGTTCCGGGTCGCGGACTGCAAAGGGTTCGTCACGATCGGCGAGTTCGACGACGGGCGACCCGGCGAGATGTTCCTGCGGGTGTCGAAGCAGGGTTCGACACTGGCGGGAATCATGGATGCGTTCTCGATGGCGGTCAGCTACGGCCTCCAGTACGGGGTGCCGCTGCACACGTTCGTGCGGGCGTTCACGAGCACCCGCTTCGAACCGGCGGGGATCACCGACGATCCCGACCTGCGACTGGCCACGTCGATCCTGGACTACATCTTCCGGCGCCTGGCCGTGGACTACCTCGACACCGACGAGCGGATGGCACTGGGGATCCGCACCGGACCGGAACGGGCCGCGCACGGCAACGGCGAGCACGTCACCGTCGATACGCGACAGGGGCACAACGGCGCGGCCGGTCACGAGTCGGACGCGCCCTACTGCATGCAGTGCGGCGTGCGGATGCAGCGATCCGGGTCGTGCCACGCGTGCCCGTCGTGTGGGAACACCAGCGGCTGCAGCTGATCCGGACCCCGCGCCGGCGGCAGCGGCGACCTGCCCCATACTGTGACGATGGATGTGGGGTTCGACACACGGGTGACGCTGCTCGCCGCGGGACTGATCTTCCTGCTCGCGCTCGGACTGGGGGTGTGGAAGTACCGGCAGATGGCGACGTCACCGACGCATCTCGCGCATCCGTACGTGGACATCGCGCACCGGTCGGCGTTGATGTACGCGTTCGCGACGCTGCTGGTCGCGGTGTTCGTGGAGTTCAGTGCGTGGCCGACGGCGGTGAACCTGACGGCCGCGGGAGTGACGGTGGTGTTCTTCGTCGGTGCGATCGGCAGCTACATCCTGCACGGGGCACTGCGCGACACCGACAACCAGTTCGCGCACCCGGTGAAGGGGACGGGTGTCGCGATGGCGGCGCTCATCGTCGGTGAGATGGGTGGGTTCGCGGTGCTGCTGGCCGGGTTCGTGTGGGCCGCGTTCGTGGGCGCCTGACGGCAGTCAGCTGCCCATCAGCGACAGCACGTTGCTGTGCGGGTCGCGGAACCACGCGACCCGCAGACCGTCGGGTGCGGTCCACGCGTCGTGGTCGTCCTGGTCCATGCCGTTGTACCGGACGAACTCGACGCCGCGCTCCCGCAGACGGTCGACGGTGGCGTCGAGGTCGGTGACGCGCCACCCGAGTGCAGTGTATCCGGTCTCGCCGCGGGACTGCACGAGCGTGATCCGCACGACCGCGCCGTCACCACCGTCGATGACGAGCGCGAACGCGTCGCGGCTGATGGCCCGGAAGCCGAGGGTGTCGACGTAGAACATCTCCGACACGTCGAGATCGGTGCTCGGTACGAAGCTCACCAGTTGCCCGTTGATCGTCATGGGTCAACTCTGCGCTGAACTGCTCGGAAGGGCAACCGATCCGGTCACATCCGCGTGCGTGTCGCCCCCGGATCGCTACGCTTGTCCACCATGAGCACCTCGGAGATCGCAACCGTCCTGGCCTGGCACGATGCCGTCAACAGCAACGACATCGACACGCTCGTGGAGTTGTCGAGCGACGACATCGTCCTGCCCACCGACGACGACGATCCCGATCAGGGACTCGACGAACTGCGCGAGTGGGCGACGACATCCGGCGTGACCCTCGAGCCGGGGCGGATGTTCGTGCACGCCGGGATCGTCGTCGTCGAGGAGCGGTCCACCTGGGCGGCGGATCCGCAGAATCCCGTCGACGAGGCCATCGCGTTCCGGGTGGTCGACGACCAGGTGGTGACGGTGGTGCGGCATCCGCGCCTGACCGATGCGTTCGAGGCGACGGGACTCGGTGAGGGTGATCTGTACGAGGAGTGATCCCGCGGTGACAGCGGTCATATTCTGAGCGCTCGCTAAGGTAGTCTCCGTGGCGAGAAGTCCCTACGCACCGGAGTGAGGTTCGACGAGTGTCTGCTGAAGCTGTTGAGAAGAAGGGTCCGCTCGCGAGTATCCGCGTCGTCGAATTCAAGGGCCTCGGTCCCGGACCGCACGCCGCGACCCTGCTCGCCGACCTCGGCGCCGACGTCGTGACGATCCAACGTCCGGGCCAGATCCCCCCGGAAGGTGCCCGCGACCCGATCCAGCGCAACCGCCGCATCGTCGAAGCCGACCTGAAGAACCCCGACGACATCGACAAGGTGCTGTCGCTGCTCGAGCGCGCCGACGTTCTCATCGAAGGATTCCGCCCCGGGGTCACCGAACGCATGGGTCTGGGCCCCGACGTGGTGCTCGAACGCAACCCGCGGATCGTCTACGGACGGATGACGGGTTGGGGGCAGGACGGACCGCTCGCGAACGCCGCCGGTCACGACATCAACTACATCTCCCTCACCGGTGTCCTCCACGCGATCGGGCGCGAGGGTGAGCGCCCCGTACCGCCGCTGAACATGGTCGGCGACTTCGGTGGCGGCTCCATGTTCCTGCTCTTCGGCATCCTCTCCGCACTCGTCGAGCGCGGTGTCTCCGGCAAGGGGCAGGTCGTCGACGCAGCGATGGTCGACGGTGCGCTCGCCCTGTCGCACATGATGTGGGCGTTCCGTGGGCGCGGCGCATGGTCGGACGAGCGCGGCGTCAACATGCTCGACACCGGCGCCCCCTACTACGAGGTGTACGAGACGAAGGACGGCAGGTACATGGCCGTCGGATCCATCGAACCGCAGTTCTACGCGCTGCTGCTGAAGGGCCTCGACCTCGATCCCGCCGACCTGCCCGCACAGAACGACCGGTCGTCGTGGCCCGAGATGAAGAAACTGTTCACGGAGAAGTTCCTGTCGAAGACCCGCGACGAATGGTCCGCCGTCTTCCTGGGCACCGACGCGTGCGTCTCCCCCGTCCTCACGTTCGCGGAGGCGCCGGAGAACGCGCACATCGCCGCCCGCGGCTCGTTGATCGATCTCGACGGCGTCACCCAGCACGCTCCGGCCCCGCGGTTCTCCCGCACCCCCGCCGACCGGCCCGCACCGCCCGCCGGCGAGGCCACCGACATCACCACCCTCTGGACCTGATCCGCTCATCTCGGCCTCCGGCCGAGCGCGGGGTGCGGTGGGTTCGCACCGAGTTCTTCGGCCGCCGTGACGAGTTCTCGGGCGGACCTCGCCCGGTGCAGGAATCCCCGCTCGTCGAGCCGTGCGGACCATTCGCTCGCCCACCGGTGGGCGAGGGCGAGGTGTTCCCGCGTGGGATCGGCGAGCAGCAGACGGATCGCCGTGTCGTCCTCGAGTTGCGCGGTGTGCAGCTGCGGGCCGCTCTCGGGGACGGTCCGTCCGTACCCGACCGCCGGATGCCGCGGGTCGCGTGGAAGGCCGAGTCGGACGCGTTCGTTGTCGACCGCCGCGGCCAGACGCGGCAGTTGCAGGTCGTCGGCGACACGTGCACCGTCACCGAGTCGCGCGACCGCGGTGTCCGGGTCACCGCGCTGCGCCTTGATCCGCGCACCGACCACGTACCGTGCGATCTTGAAGTCGACGACGCCGCCGGCCGCACCGACCGTGTAACCGTCGTCGAGAAGCCGTTCCGCCTCGTCGATCTCGCCCTGCTCGAACAGGAACTCGCCGAGCACGGACGCCGCCAGCAACGCGACCGACGAATGCTCACCGCTCGCTTCGCGCGCGAACTCCCAGCTCTCCCGGAAGCAGCGCTCCGCGGTGTCGAGGTCGAGTCGTTCGAGCGCGGCGAGTCCGCGCAGTGCACTGCCGTGCATGAGGTTGTGGGGGCCGGCATTGCGCTCGTGGAACGGGACGGCGAGATCCTGCAACCGATCGGCTTCCGCGAAGTCACCGCGGTAGATCGCATCGAAGGTGGCGGCGTTGAGTCCCGACGACACCACGATCGGTCCGACGGTCCGGGCTCGGGCCGTCAACCGGTCGACGAACCCGTCGTCGGGGCCGCTGCGGTCGGCACGCACGTCGAGAATCCGCCGCACGACCTCGATCTCGACGGCGATGTCGGCTGCATCCTCGCCGACGAACGCACCCGCCGCCATCGCGGACTCGACCAGATCGAGGGCGCGCCTGCCGCGCCGGGCGTTGTGCAGGACGATGTTCGCCCACGCGATCGACAGCTGCAGTCGCGGTCGCGCGACCACGGCGCTGCGCGGCAGCTTCTCCACCAATCCGACGAGCGTGGTCGCGTGACCGCCCGCGAGGAGGGTGGACGCCTCGTGTTCGACGAGGTCGACGGCGCGTTCGTCGTCGGCCGCCGCCAGCGCGTGGTCGACGGCTTCGCCGACCGACCCGTGCCGCTCGAACCACCGCGACGCGATCTCGTGCAGTTCGGGTATCCGGTCGGGGAAGTCCCGTTCGAGACGCTGCCGGAGGAACTCCGCGAACAGCGGCTGGAACCGGAACCAGCGACCGTCCTCGTCGACACGAGACAGGAACAGGTCGCGTTCCTCGATGTCCTCGAGCATCGCCTGGCCACGGTCACGCCCACTCAACGCGGATGCCAAAGAGCCGCAGGTGCGTTCGGTGACGGCGGCGGCGAGCAGGAAGTCGACGACGTCGCCGCCCAGACCCGACAGCACGTTCTCCGTGAGGAACTCACCGATACCGCGGTGTCGGCCGGACAGGTTCGCGGCCAGGTGCGCGGGGTCGGCGTGGTCGCGCAACGATACCGCCGCGAGCTGCAGTGCAGCGGGCCAACCGTCGGTGGCTGCGGCGAGATCCGCGACGAGATCGTCGTCGATGTCGAGATCGCAGTAGTCGCGCAGGAACTCGCCGGTCTCCGCCGTGTCGAACGCCAGCATGCGGTGGTCGATCTCGACGAGTTCGTCGAGCACCCGCATCCGCGCGACCGGCAGGCCCACCCTGGTCCGGCCCACGACCATGACCTGCAGGTGGTGGCAGCTGTTGCCGATCAGATATGCCATCGCGGCGATCGTCGCCGGTGACTGCACCCGATCCCAGTCGTCGACGATCAGGACCAGCCGCTCCCCCTCGGCGTGGATCTCGTCGATCAGGGACGTCAGCACGTACCGCTCGGCCTCGTCGCCGTGGTCGTCGAGCGCCTGCCCGAGTTCACGGGCGAGCGAGGGCCGCACCCGACGAACGGCCTCGACGAGGTGCGCCAGGAACCAGACGACGTTGTCGTCGTCGCGGTCGACGTTGAGCCACGCCACCGACACACCGTCCTGCGCGTGTGCGACATCCGGCACGTGTGTGAGTCGGTACTGCCATTCGAGGGCGAGCATCGACTTGCCGAATCCGGGTGGCGCGTGCACGACGATCAGCCGCGGGCGCCGCTCGGTCTCGAGCAGCCGCAGCAACCGTTCGCGGGCGATGAGCCACCGTGACGTCACCGGCGGCCGGAAGCGTGTGGCCGGGGCCGGCGGTGTCGTCGACCGGGTCCGGGACCGACGGCGGTGTCCGGACACCGGCGCCGCGACCGTCGCGCCTGACGGCGCGGCCGCTTCCACGGGCGGTGTCTCCCCGGCGACGGCGAGTTCGTCGACGGGCAGTCCCTGCGTCTCCTGCACCGCACGCAACCGGTCGCCGAACGCCGCCGCGGTCGCGGGGCGCGAGGCCGGGTCCACCGCCATCGCGTCCTCGAGGGTGGCGCACAGTTCGTCCGGTACACCGTCGGTACGCAGGTCGGGGATCGGTTCGGTGGTCACCCGCACGAACTGCGACACCATCCGTTCACCGCTTCGCCGTTCGAACGCGGCGTGCCCGGTGAGCGCACAGAACAACGTTGCGGCCAGGCTGTACACGTCGGAGGCGGGTGTGGGGGTGCGTCCCGAGAGCACCTCGGGTGCGGTGTACGCGGGCGAACCGGTCACCTCGCCGGTCGCGGTCTCGAATCCTCCTCGCACACGGGCGATCCCGAAATCGGTCAGCTGCGGCTCGCCGAAGTCGGTGAGCAGGATGTTGGCGGGTTTGACGTCGCGGTGCGCGATCCCCAGCCGGTGCGCGGTCTCCAGGGCCCCGGCGAGCTTCACACCGACGGTGAGCACGTCACGCCACGGCAAGGGACCACCGCGCCGGATGCGCGTGTCGAGGCTGTCGCGCGGGTGGTACTGCATCACGAGGAACGGCCGGCCCGACGCGGTCGTTCCCACCTGCAGCACGTTGACGATGTGCGGGTGCCCGGACAACCTGCCCATCGCGCGTTGCTCCCGCAGGAAACGTTCGAGGTTGTCGGTGTCCGGGTCGGGCGCCAGCACCTTCACCGCGACCGTGCGGTCGAGTGCGCCCTCACGGCAGCGGTAGACGACACCGAACCCGCCGCGACCGATCTCGGTGGCGTCGGTGAACCCGGACGCGGCGAGTTCCGCGATGACGCCGGGTGCGGCGTCACGCTGCGTCGGCAGCGGGTCCTGCGCGGTCACCAGAGACCTCGACTCTCGTCCGGTCGGATCCGATCACGGTTCCACCTCGAGGATATCGCCGCGCACCGACCACCGACCCGTGTTCACACGACCAGTCCCTGTTCCCCGAGTTCGGTGAACGCCGCGACCTGCCCGTAGGCTCCGGCGACCGCGACGACCGCCTCGTCGAGCGTCTCCTCGGGTTGCGTGAACGGCAGCCGCACGAACCGCTCGAAGGCGCCCTGCACACCGAACCGGGGGCCCGCGGCCAGCCGGACACCGTGCGACGGTGCCGCCGCCGCCAGCGCCGTCGACACGGGCTCCGGCATCCGCGCCCAGAGCGACATCCCTCCCTGCCCGACCGTGTATCGCCACGTCGGGAGGTGGGTGTCCAGCGCCGCCCGCAGGGCGTCACGCCGGCACCGCAGCTGGGCGCGCCGCTGCGCCAGGAGGTCGTCGACGTCGGTGAGCAGGTGCGCGGCTGCGAGTTGTTCCATCACGGGAGTGCCGAGGTCGACGGCGGTGCGGGCTCCGGCGAGCCGCGTGATCAGGTCGCGGTCGGCGCGGATCCAGCCGACCCGCAGACCACCCCACAGCGACTTTCCGGTCGAACCGATCGTCACCACCGGCGATCCCGCGGGGAACGCCGCGACGGGGGGCGGAGGTGGGGCGTCGAGCCACAGGTCGACCATCGTCTCGTCCACGACGAGGGTCATGCGTGCGTCGGCCATGATCCTCGCCAGTTCGGCGCGACCGGCGGCGTCGAGGCACAGACCCGTCGGGTTGTGGAAGTCGGGTACGAGGAAGGCGGTGCGCGCCGACGTCTGCCGGGCGGCGCCGGCGAGACCCCCGAGATCCCACCATCCGGCCGGGCCGGCTTCCGGCCGCACCGGTACGGGGATCGGGCGTGCGCCGTGCCGGCGGATCGCTTCGAGCGCGTTCGGGTACGTCGGGTGGTCGACGATCACCCGGTCGCCGGGATCGGTGAGTACCCCCAGCAGCAGCCGCATCGCGTGCTGCGCACCCGAGGTCACCATGATCTGGTCGGGGGACGTGGGCAGACCCCGATCGGTGTAGCGGCGGGCGATCACCTCGCGCAGCGCGACCACACCGATCGGTTCCATGCCGTGCGAGGTCAGGTACACCGACATCGAACCCAGCGCCCGTTCGTAGGCGGCCTCGATCTCGGAGGCGGGCGCCGGCAACGCCGCGTTGCTCAGATCGATCGTCTCACCGATCGACGCCGCTCCCCCGCGCGCCGCGATGCGGGTGCGGCGCGGGGGCAGGGCAACGGTGCTGCGGGCGCCCCGGCGACTGTGCAGGTACCCCTCGTCACGCAGCGCCGCGTACGCCGACGTGACCGTGGTGCGGCTCAGGGACAGGGCCGCTGCGAGTTCGCGTTCGCTCGGTAGCGCAACCCCCTGCGGGACGCGTCCGTCGTGGACGAGCAACCGGATGCCGTCGGCCAGTGCCCGATAGGTGGGCCGGACGTCGCCGGTCTCCTGCCAGTTGCCGAGGTCCCGGACCAGCGGTGCAGCTCCGATCGCACGAATCATCACCGGTCCAGTATCGCCCACACTGGACCCTTCCGTTCAGTCCAGTCGGCGTCGTTCACTGCGGCGGTGGCAACACCTGGGTGAACAGGACCGTTCCGGCGGCATCGAGCAGGTCCACTCGCATCTCACGGGTGTCCCCGTCGATGTGGACCTCGCCGAAGTGCTGGTATCCGTCCAGCGGCGACGAGTTGCTCTCCGGTGGTGCGTGCACGAACACCGCCTCCGGACCGAAGGTGCCGTCGAGGTCGTTGGGACCGAACCCGCCGGCGTTCAGCGGGCCGGAGACGAACTCCCAGAACTCGTCGAAATCCGTGAAGGCGGCGCGTTCCGGTGCGTAATGATGCGCGGCGGTGTAATGCACATCGGCGGTGAGCCACACGGTTCCGGTGATCCCGCGCGCCTTGATCGCGGACAGCACCCGCGCGATCTCGTTCTCCCGCCCGGACGGTTGTCCACCGTCCCCGTTCGCGACCCCCTCGAATGCGGTGTCGCCGTCGGGGACGACCAGTCCGAGCGGGAGGTCTGCGGCGATGATCTTCCACGTCGCGGTGGACTCGGCGAGGGAGTCGATCAGCCAGCGGGTCTGCTCCGCGCCGAGGACCTGCCCTGCCGCACCGGTGTTGGTGCCGTTGGCGTCCTTGTAGGTGCGCATGTCGAGCACGAACACGTCCAGCAGCGGCCCGTACGGGATCGCCCGGTACACCCGTCCGTCGACGGCCTCGCGGGGATCGAGAGGGTTCCATTCGTGGAACGCCCGGAACGCCCGCGCGGCGAGCACGTCGACGTTCTTCTCCGTGTACTGCTCGAGGTCGAGGATCTCTCCCGCGTACCAGTTGTTGACGGTCTCGTGGTCGTCCCACTGCACGATCTGCGCGACCGACGCGTTGAAGCGTCGGTAGTTCTCGTCGGAGAGGTTGTAGGCGTACTGCCCGCGATACTGGTCGAGCGTCTGCGCGACCGCGGACTTGGCCTCGGTCACTGTGTTGCGCCAGATCCGCCCGTCGGGCAACGTCACCGTCTCGTCGAGCGGACCGTCCGCGTACACGACGTCGCCCGAGTGCACGAACAGGTGCGGGTCGCGCGCGGCCATCGTGGCGAACACCGTCATTCCGCCCACATCCGGGTTGATACCGAATCCCTGGCCGGCGGTGTCGCCCGACCACTGCAGTCGGATGTCTGCGGGCGCGTCGGGCGCGGTGCGGAACACCCCGGTCGCCGAGTCGGAGACCGCACCGTCGTCGCCCTCGAGGGTGACCCGGTAGAACACCCGCTCCCCCGACGGCAGACCGGTCAGACGCAACCGTCCGGTGCCGTCGGTGTCGGGGGTGAGCAGTCCGCCCACGTGCCGGACCGGGTTCGTGAACGACTCGGTGGCTGCGGTCTCGACCACGAGGGTGGCGGGCCGGTCGGCCCGCGCCCAGATCAGTGCGCCGTCGCGGCGGACGTCGCCCGCCGCGACACCGTGCGTGAGGACCGGACGGTCGCGCACGAGTGTCGGCGACGCCGACGCGTTGCCTGCGCCACCTCCCGACGAACACGCAGCGGCCGGGATGGCGAGCAACCCGACTGTGGTGGAACGCAACAGGGTTCGGCGGGACAGATACACGAAGGCTCTCCTCGGACGCGATGACGGTTCCGGGGGAGAGGGTGCCGGTGCGCGGTCAACCGGCGGTGAACCCGACGTGAGCGCCGGGTTCACCGCAGGCGACGATCGGATCGGCGCCGATCAGCGGACGATGTCGCGGCGCACGATCGTCTCGTCGCGGCCCGGCCCGACACCGATGCACGAGATGTGAGCGCCGGAGAGCTCCTCGAGACGCAGCACGTAGGCCTGCGCGTTCTTCGGGAGTTCCTCGAAGGTGCGGCAGTGCGAGATGTCCTCCCACCAGCCCGGCATCTCCTCGTAGATCGGCTTGGCGTGGTGGACGTCCGTCTGCGTCATCGGCATGTCGTCGACCCGCACGCCGTCGACCTCGTAGGCCACGCAGATCGGGATGGTGTCGAGGCTCGACAGCACATCCAGCTTGGTGAGGAAGTAGTCGGTGATGCCGTTGACGCGCGTCGCGTAGCGGGCGATCACCGCGTCGAACCAACCGGTGCGACGGGCACGGCCGGTGGTCACACCGACCTCACCGCCCTGCTTCGCGAGGTACTCGCCGTGGCTGTCGAACAGCTCGGAGGGGAAGGGGCCCGAACCGACACGGGTCGTGTAGGCCTTGAGGATGCCGAGCACCGTCGTGATCCGGGTGGGTCCGATACCGGAACCGACCGCCGCACCGCCGGCCGTCGGATTCGACGACGTCACGTACGGGTAGGTGCCGTGGTCGACGTCGAGCAGCGTGCCCTGCGACCCCTCGAGCAGTACGGTCTCGCCGCGTTCGAGTGCGGCGTTCAGTTCGAGGCGGGTGTCGGAGATCCGATGTTTGAACGACTCGGCCTGCGTCAGCACCTCGTCGACCACCTGCTGCGGCTCGAGAGCCTTGCGGTTGTAGATCTTCGCCAACACCTGGTTCTTGAATTCCAGTGCGGCCTCGACCTTCTGGGTGAAGATCTTCTCGTCGAGAACGTCGGCGGCACGGACACCCACACGCGCGATCTTGTCCTGGTAGCAGGGACCGATGCCGCGCCCGGTGGTGCCGATCTTCTTGGCGCCGAGAAAGCGTTCGGTGACCTTGTCGATGGCCACGTGGTACGGCATGATCAGGTGCGCATCGGCCGAGAGCAACAGCTGCGAGGTGTCGACGCCCCGCTCCTCGAGGCCGCCGAGCTCGTCGATGAGGACGCCGGGATCGACGACGACGCCGTTGCCGATGACGTTCTTGACCCCGGGCGTGAGGATGCCGGACGGGATCAGGTGGAGCGCGAATTTGTCCCCGTTCGGCAGCACCACGGTGTGCCCCGCGTTGTTGCCACCCTGATAGCGCACGACCCACTGCAGCCGCCCGCCGAGTAGATCGGTAGCTTTGCCTTTGCCCTCGTCGCCCCATTGGGCGCCGATCAGGACGATTGCCGGCATGTCACGCTCTCCTCAGGCAGGTGTTCGATGTGTGGGCGGTCTCGCCTACAGGTCCTGCCCGACCGGGCAGCAGCCGGGGTGACAGTCTAGCCCACCCCGGTCCACGGCACCCGTCCGACGTCCGCTACGCACCGGACCCGACAATGGGCGTGCATCCGACGAGCGGATGCGCGACGGACTAGAGTGGACGCCTGTCCGATGGCCGTCCGGCTCCGACCACGAGGAGATCTGTTGACCCCGGTAGTGCTCCGCTGCGGTGACGTCCCTCTGCCGCTGGCACTGACTCCCGTGACCACACTGCCGGCCCCCACCGTTCCGGAGAAAGCCGACCTCGAGGACGTCGTCGCCCACACCGAGTCGCTGGAGGATCCCCGGCTGATCGTGGTGGGCGACGACGCGGCGTTCGCGGCGGTCCTCACCCGGCTGATGCGCCTCGAACGGCTCGAGGACGTCGAGCTGGCGTACGTCCCGGAGAAGCGGACACCGGCCACCGAGGCCTACGGCCTCCGTACCGGGTCGAAGGCCGCGACCGTCGCGCTGAACGGCGACGCCAAAGCGCTGCCGCTGATCCGCGACGACGCCGGTGTCGCGCTCGTCGGCCGCGCCGTGGTGCGCGGCGACGACGGCGCGCTGGTCGGTGAGGCGTACGTCGACGACGACCGCCTGTTCTCCGGCACCGTGCCGGGCATCCGCATCGAACCCACAGCGACGATGCCGGGGTTGCGCGCCGCCGTCGACCGGCCGAGGTGGTTCGGCGGATACCGCTGGCTCACCGGTCGCGCCGTGCAACTCGGCTCGCCCGCGGCGATCCTGACCCGCGACGGCGTCACGAACCCCCGGGCCCTGAAACGATCGACCTTCTACCGCCACGACACCAGATGGAAGCTGGTGCGCTGAACCAGGTTCCGACGTGCAACCGACGACGTGCCGGTCGCGGCGAACCCGCGACTACCCGATGTTGACCCCGTAGTCGCGTGCGATCCCGGCGAGACCGGACGCGTAGCCCTGCCCGATGGCACGGAACTTCCATTCGCTCCCGCGCCGGTACAGTTCACCGAACACCATCGCCGTCTCGGTCGACGCGTCCTCCGTCAGGTCGTAGCGGGCGAGTTCCCGGTCGGTGGCACGGTCGACCACCCGGATGAACGCGTTGCGCACCTGTCCGAACGACTGGCCACGACCATCCGCGTCGTGGATCGAGACGGGGAACACGACGGACTGCACCTCCGCCGGGGTCGCGACGAGGTCGATGTTGATGCTCTCGTCGTCGCCGTCACCCTCGCCGGTGAGATTGTCGCCCGTGTGCTCGACCGAACCGTCCGGCGACCGCAGGTTGTTGTAGAAGACGAAATGCTGATCGGACAACACCTTGCCGTTCGCGCCGGTGATCAGAGCGCTCGCGTCGAGGTCGAAATCACTGCCGGTGGTGGCCCGCACATCCCATCCGAGGCCGATCGTCACCGCCGTGAGATTCGGGGCCTCCTTCGACAGCGAGACGTTTCCACCCTTGGCCAAGCTGACACCCATGCCGGTCCTTTCCGTCGATATGGCTACTCCACAACGATAGCCAACCCGCCGCGCCCGAATTCTCACGTTCGCACTCATCCGACGCCCCGACCTGATTCTCGCCGACCCCACCTCGTTCCTCGACGTACCGTCGCGGGTGCACTCGTCGACGTGCTGCGTCGACTCGCCCACGATCAGAACCCGGCGGTGATCATGTCCGCCCACGAACTGGAACTCGCACTGCGGGTGTCGGACCGGATACGGCTGCTCGACGGCGGCCGCGCTCCGCGCGGCCCGAGCGAACGTATCGCTCGCTCGATCGATTCGATCGGGTGTACCACTCGCTCACGCGGGGTGGGGGTACGGCCGCGACACGGCGATCTCGAATGGGCTTATACTGCCAGGTGCAGTCGGTTCGCCGCAGCGGTCGTGAGGAGCCCCGAAGACCGTGTCGGCGTCGACGCACCCCGACTCCGGGGTGCGGAGAGGGAACCCGGTGAGAATCCGGGACTGTCCCGCAGCGGTATGCAGGAACGACCGCCGTCACACGCACTGGGCGCGAACCCGGGAAGCGACGGCCAGTAGGTTCGAACCGGATCGGTTCGGGTGCTTGCGAGTCCGAAGACCTGCCACTGTGCCGGACACGCCGTGTCCGGCGGTGTGCCGCCTCGAGGACAGGGCGCGCGGACCCGCTGTGCAACACCTCCGATTTCGGAGCAACAAGGGGCTCAGCAGGTTTCGTGTACCCGACGGGCGGTGGACCATCCACGACCGACCACGGAGTACCACCAGTGTCCACTCAACCCGCACCCGCATTCACCGCCACCGTTCTCGGATCCGCCCGCATCGGACCGAACCGCGAACTGAAGAAGGCCGTCGAATCGTACTGGGCAGGTCGCATCGACCGCACCGAACTGGAGACCATCGCCGCCGGCCTCCGCGCCGACACCTGGACCGCGCAGCACGCCGCCGGCCTCGATTCCGTTCCCGTCAACACATTCTCGTACTACGACCAGATCCTCGACACCGCCGCGATGCTCGGCGCACTACCCGCGCGGGTGTCGGGCATCGCCGACGATCTCGACCGCTACTTCGCGGCGGCACGCGGCAACGACGACGTCGCACCGCTCGAGATGACCAAGTGGTTCGACACGAACTACCACTACCTCGTTCCCGAGATCGGGCCCGACACGGTGTTCGCGCTGGACGCTTCGAAGGTGCTCCGCGAGATCGCCGAGGCCCAGGCACTGGGTATCCCGGCGCGTCCCGTCGTCGTCGGCCCCCTGACGTTCCTGCTGCTGTCGAAGACCGTCGACGGGCAGGGGCCGCTGATCGAGCGGGTCGGCGAACTCGTCCCCCTGTACCGCGACCTGCTCACCCAGCTCGCCGAGGCAGGCGTCGAATGGGTGCAGCTGGACGAGCCCGCGCTCGTCCGCGACCTCGACGATGCGACGCTCGACGCGATCGGCACCGTGTACGACGCGCTGGCGAGCGAAACGACGCGGCCGGCGATCCTCGTCGCGTCGTACTTCGGTGAACTCGGTGCGGCGCTGCCGCGACTCGCCGATACTGCGATCGACGGTATCGCCCTCGACCTGGTCGCCGGAAGCGCGGCGAACGTCGCCGGTACCCCGGCGCTGGTCGACAAGCTGATCGTGGCGGGTGTCGTCGACGGCCGCAACGTCTGGCGCACCGACCTCGACAGGGCGCTCGCCGGGCTGGCGACGCTCCTCGGTTCGGCCCGCGCCGTCGCGGTGTCGTCCTCGTGCTCGTTGCTGCACGTGCCGTACACCGTCGCAGCCGAGTCGGAACTCGACGAGTCGCTGCGCACGTGGCTCGCGTTCGGCGTCGAGAAGGTCGACGAGATCGTCACGTTGTCGAAGGCACTGCGGCTGGGCCGCGACGCGGTGTCGGACGAACTCGACGCCGCCCGGGGAGCCGCACGGATCCGCGAGTCCGATCCGCGGCTGCGCAACAACCGGATCCGTGCCCGTCTCGATGCGATCTCGTCGGACCGCACCCGCACACCCGCCGATCGTCGCCGCGACATCCAGCAGGAGCAGCTCGGCCTGCCGCTGCTGCCCACCACCACGATCGGCTCGTACCCGCAGACGACCCGCATCCGGGTTGCGCGGGCCGCGCTGCGCAAGGGCGAGATCGAACGTGCCGAGTACGTGCAGCGCATGCGCGACGAGATCGCCGAGGTCGTCGCCCTGCAGGAGAAGCTGGGCATAGATGTGCTGGTGCACGGCGAACCCGAACGCAACGACATGGTCCAGTATTTCGCCGAGCAGCTCGAGGGCTTCTTCGCGACGGAGAACGGATGGGTGCAGTCGTACGGAAGCCGCTGCGTGCGTCCCCCGATCCTGTTCGGAGACGTCGCCCGCCCGGACGCGATGACCGTCGACTGGATCACCTACGCGCAGTCACTGACGTCGAAGCCGGTCAAGGGGATGCTCACCGGTCCGGTGACGATCCTCGCGTGGTCGTTCGTCCGCGACGACCAGCCCCTCGCCGACACGGCCGACCAGATCGCGCTCGCGATCCGCGACGAGACCGTGGATCTGCAGTCCGCGGGGGTGCGGATCATCCAGGTCGACGAGCCGGCACTGCGCGAACTCCTGCCGCTCCGCAAGGCCGATCAGGCCGAGTACCTGCGGTGGGCGGTCGGCGCGTTCCGCCTCTCCACATCCGGGGTCGCGGATTCGACGCAGATCCACACCCACCTGTGCTATTCGGAGTTCGGTGAGGTCATCGACGCCATCGCCGAACTCGACGCCGACGTCACTTCGATCGAGGCGGCCCGCTCGCACATGGAGGTGCTCGACGACCTCAACGCGGTCGGGTTCGCCCTCGGGGTGGGTCCGGGCGTGTACGACATCCACTCGCCGCGCGTGCCGAGTGAGGACGAGATCGTCGGGTCGTTGCGCGAGGCACTGCAGGCCGTGCCGGCGGAGCGGTTGTGGGTGAATCCGGACTGCGGCCTGAAGACCCGCGGCACCGAGGAGGTCACGGCGTCGCTCACGAATCTCGTCGCAGCGGCACAGAAGGTGCGCGCCGGCCTCGCCGGCTGACCCCGACCCGTGCGTGGTTCTGGTAGCCCCAGCTACCAGAACCACGCACGGCTCAGGCGACGACGGATCGCTGCGGGACGCCCGTGTATTCGCTGAGCGGTCGGATCAACGCGTTCGATTCGCTCTGCTCGATGATGTGGGCGGTCCACCCCGTGATGCGGCTCATCACGAAGATCGGGGTGAACACCTCGATGTCGAATCCCATCAGGTAATAGGCCGGCCCCGTGGGGAAGTCGAGGTTCGGCCTGATCCCGGTGGCATCACCCATCGTCTTCTCGAGGATGTCGTACATCCGCACCCACTTCTCGCCGCCGGTGTGGGCGGCGACGTCGCAGAACGCCTTCTTCATGGTGGGAACGCGCGAATCACCGTTCTTGTAGACACGGTGACCGAACCCCATCACCTTCTCCTTGCGGGCGAGCTTGCCCCGCATCCACTCCTCCGCACGTTCCGGCGCACCGATCTCGAGCATGTCGTGCATGACCGCCTCGTTGGCGCCGCCGTGCAGCGGCCCCTTGAGCGCGCCGATCGCGGCGGTGACGGCACTGTAGATGTCCGACATCGTCGAGGTCACCACACGCGCCGCGAACGTCGAGGCGTTGAAGCTGTGCTCCGCGTACAGGATCAGCGACACCTCGAACGCCTTGACGATCGCCGCGTCCGGCACCTCCCCGAAGCACATGTTCAGGAAGTTCTCGGCGAATCCGAGCACATGGTTCGGTGCGATCGGATCGAGCCCGCGTCGACGCCGGTGATCGGCGGCGACGATCGTCGGCAACACCGCCATCATGCGCAGCGACCTCGCCCGGTTCGCGGCCGGCGACGCGTCACCGTCGGTGGCGTCCTCCGCGCCGAGGTAGCTGATCGCGGTGCGCACCACATCCATCGGGTGGCAGGTCTCGGGCAGTTTCGCCACGAGCGTGAGCAACGACCGGTCGGCGCGCCGTTCCGCGCGCTCGCGCTGCATGAACAACGCCAGTTCGGCGTCGCTCGGCAACTCCCCGTTCCACAGCAGATAGGCGACCTGCTCGAAACTGCAGTGCGCGGCCAGATCCTGCACCGCGTAGCCGCGATAGGTGAGCGAGTTCGTCTCGGGCACCACCTTGGAGACCGAGGTGGTGTCGACGACGACGCCGGCGAGACCCTTGTAGATCGTCGAAACAGCGCTGTCTGTCATCACTGACCCCCATTCAGCGTGAAATTGAATATGCCGGAATCGAATTCGTTGTAACGCTCGTACTCGAGCACCTCGTACAGCCTCGAACGGGTCTGCATCCGATCGACGATGCTCTCCTGCGTGCCCTCCTCGTGGATGACGCGCAACCCGTGCTCGATCGCGCCCATCGCCAGACGCAGCGTGGTGACGGGATAGATGACGGCGTTGTAGCCGATCTTCTCGAGCACCTGCGCCGGAACGAGCTGCGACTTACCGAACTCCGTCATGTTCGCCAGCAGCGGGGTGTCGACCGCGGCACGGAACTTCTCGAAGTCGTCGACGGTGTGCAACGCCTCGGTGAAGATCAGATCGGCCCCCGCCTCGGCGTAGGCCTTCGCGCGGTCGATCGCCGCATCGACCCCTTCGATACCCGCGGCGTCGGTGCGAGCGCAGATCACGAAGTTCGGGTCGCGTCGCGCCGCCACCGCGGCACGCAGTCGGCGCACCATCTCGTCGGTGCCGACGATCGCCTTGCCGTCGAGATGCCCGCACCGTTTGGGGTTGACCTGATCCTCGAGATGCAGACCGGCCACGCCGGCGTCCTCGAGGACGGTGACGGTCCGGGCCGCGCTCATCGGCTCACCGAAGCCGGTGTCGGCGTCGACGAGCACCGGAAGGTCGGTGACGCCGGCGATCCCGGCGCTGTGCGCGGTGACCTCGGTGAGCGTGGTCAGACCGATGTCGGGCAGAGCGAGCGCGGCCGAGAAGGCACCACCGGAGATGTAGACCCCCTCGAACCCGATCTCCTGGATCAGCTTCGCGGTCAGCGGGTTGATCGCACCGGGGAACCGCTGGATCGTCCCGGATCCGAGTCCGCGGCGGAACGCGGCGCGTCTGTCGGCGACCGGGGTGGTCGCGGCGATGAGTCCGGTCATCTCAGAACAGCCCCTTCGGCAGCTTCGGTGCGCAGGCGAGCACGTCGTCGGACACGGTGAAGGTGAGCTGGTCGAGCTCACCGGCCTTCATCTCGGCGACACGCTGAGCGGCGTCGAGGAAGCGGTCCTGCTCGGCGGGCGCGACGACACCCTCGGCGAGGATGCGGAACTTGTCGATGTACTGGTCCCGCGCGAACGGACGCGCACCGAGCGGGTGGGCGTCGGCGACGGCGAGTTCGTCGACGATGACCTCGCCGCTGCTCAGGGTGACCTCCGCGCGGGCACCGAACGCCTTCTCCGCCGGGTCCGTCGAGTGGTAGCGGCGCGTCCACTCCGGATCCTCGGCGGTGGAAATCTTGTTCCACAGCGCGATCGTGTCGGGGCGCTGCGCGCGTTCGGGCGCATAGGACCGCTCGTGATGCCACACACCGTCCTGCAGTGCGACCGCGAAGATGTACATCACCGAATGGTCGAGGGTTTCCCGCGACGCGTGCGGGTCGAACTTCTGCGGGTCGTTCGAGCCCGTCCCGATCACGACGTGCGTGTGGTGGCTCGTGTGCAGCACGATCGACTCGATCTGCTCGAGATCACCGATCCGCTCACGCATCCGGCGCGCCAGGTCGATCGGTGCCTGACTCTGGTATTCGGCGGAATGCTCCTTGGTGTAGGTGTCCAGGACGGCGCGCTTGGCCTCACCCGGGCCGGGCAGCGGCACATGGTATTCGGCGTCCGGGCCACCGAGCAGCCAGGCGATGACACCGTCCTCGCCCTCCCAGATCGGCGACGGGGCACCTTCTCCCCGCAGGGCGCGGTCGACGGCCTCGACAGCCATCTTGCCCGCGAACGCCGGGGCGTACGCCTTCCAGCTGGAGATCTCCCCCTTGCGCGACTGGCGGGTCGCGGTGGTGGTGTGCAGGGCCTGTCCGATCGCCTGGTAGACGGTGTCGGTGTCGAGGCCGAGCAGTGTGCCGATGCCGGCAGCGGCGGACGGCCCGAGGTGCGCGACATGGTCGATCTTGTGTTCGTGCAGGCAGATCGCGCGGACGAGGTCCACCTGGATCTCGTAGCCGGTGGCGAGGCCGCGGATCAGGTCCGCACCGCTGCGGCCCGCGTGCTGGGCGACCGCCAGGATCGGCGGAATGTTGTCGCCGGGGTGCGAGTACTCGGCGGCGAGGAAGGTGTCGTGGAAGTCGAGTTCGCGCACCGCCACACCGTTGGCCCACGCCGCCCACTCCGGTGAATACGTGCCGTCGACACCGAACACCGTCGAACCGGGTGTGTACGGATGAGCCCGGGCCTGCGCGCGGGCATTCGAGACCGGGCGACGGACCAGCGAGGCCGCCGCGACCGACGCGTTGTCGATGATGCGGTTCACGATCATGTCCGCGGTGTCGTCCGGCACCTCCACCGGGTCGGTCGCGACCTCCGCGATCCGCCACGCGAGGTGCTCTTCGCGGGGGAAGTTCTCCGCGGATCGACGGGTGCGTACGAGATGAGTCTTCATGGATCCTCCGAAGTCCGATGCTGTGATTCGCACGCTACGCAGACGCCGATCGATTGGAAATGCCTTGCACATGCCTATTTTTGCGGACCACACCGAGTGAAATTGCGGAAATTGTGTAAACGGGAGGTGTTAGATTTGCGGACATGCAGAAGATGTACGCCGGTGCGCGTCTGCGCCGGCTGCGGGAAGAACGCGGGCTGACGCAGACCGCGCTGGCGTCGACACTCGGACTGTCCACGAGCTACGTCAACCAGCTCGAGAACGATCATCGGCCGCTGACCGTGCCGGTGCTGATGCGCCTGAACTCGATGTTCGATCTCGACATGGGGTTCTTCGCCGCCGACACCGACGCCCGCCTGCTCGCCGACCTGCAGGAGGTGCTCGCCGAGAATCCCGACACCACCGACGTGTCCGCCACCGAGATCGACGAATTGTTGTCGCGCAGCCCGTTCGCAGCGCGCGCCCTGGTGTCGCTGCACCGTCGACTGCGCGGTGCCACCGAGCAGCTCGAACAGCTCGCCCCGGGGGATCCGGGTGTCGTCGCCGATCAGGCCGCGACCACCCCGTACGAGGAGGTCCGCGACTTCTTCTACGACCGCCGCAACCACATCGCCGAACTCGACGATGCCGCAGAGGAGCTCTTCACCGGTCGCGGGCTGACGGTCGGCGGCCTGGACCTTCAGCTCAGTGGTCTGCTGTACGACGAGTACGGCATCACCGTGGCCATCCGCACCGACGAACCCGACCGCGTCGGCCGAAAGCGTTCGTACGACCCGACGACGAAGGTCCTGACCCTGGCGCGACGCCTGTCACCGGGGCAGCGCGCATTCCAGCTCGCCACGCAACTGGCGTTCATCGCGCATGCCGACACGATCGATGCGATCGTCGCCGGGGCGGAGGCGATCCCCGAACGGTCCCGCGCGCTCGCGCGGATCGGGCTCGCCAATTATTTCGCCGGTGCGCTGATCCTTCCGTACTCCCATTTCCTGCGCTCCGCCGAAGCCCTGCGCTACGACATCGACCTGCTCGGCGCGAAGTTCGAGGTCGGCTTCGAGACGGTCTGCCACCGCCTGTCGACCCTGCAACGCCCCGGTCAGCGCGGGGTACCGTTCTTCTTCGTGCGCACCGACCGCGCCGGAAACATATCGAAACGGCAGTCCGCCACCGCTTTCCATTTCTCCCGTGTCGGTGGCAGCTGCCCGCTGTGGGTGGTGCACGACGCCTTCACGTCGCCGGGGCGGATCCTGACGCAGGTGTCGCAGATGCCGGACGGCCGCACGTACCTGTGGCTGGCACGTACCACCCATGAGGGTGCGCCCGGTCATCTCGCGCCCAAGAGGGATTTCGCGGTCGGGCTGGGTTGCGACATCGGATACGCCGACAAGCTCGTCTATTCGCGGGGGCTGCGCCTCGACGATCCCGACACCACGGTACCGATCGGGGCCGGATGCAAGGTGTGCGACCGGCCGTCGTGCACCCAGCGCGCGTTCCCTCATCTGGGCCGCCCCATCCGGATCGACGAGAACAACGCCGGTCTCGCCCCCTATTCTCCCGCCCCGGAGGGAGCGTGAGGTGCGCGCCGAACCACGTCAGGACCCCGACGCCCGAAGGTGGGCGCACCCACGCCCCACCCGTGCGCACTTCTGGTAGTGGGAGCTACCAGAAGTGCGCACGGGTGGGGGCATAATGGGACCTTGGGCCCGGACAGTCGGCGACCGGGAGCACGGAACGAGGAGGCATCCGCGTGGCTGAGAACCTGGCGGCGTACCGGAACGACTTCGCGCGGATCGAGAAGAAGATCGCGGGCGAGTTCGACGCCGGGAAGCGACGACGGGTGCTCGCCGGACTCGTGTTTCTGCTGGCCATCGGGCTGATGCTGCCGCTGACGTCGACGCAGTGGTCGTGGACGGCGCTCGCCGACTGGTTCGGTGGCGACGCCCCCGTGTCCATGCCGCTGCGAATGTTCGTCACGCTCGCGACGGTGTTCGGGGTGATCGTGTCGTCGATCGCGCTGATGCGGCGCAGCTGGCGACTCGCGTCCGCGGCGATGCTCGGCTGCGGCCTCGGTTCGCTGTTCGGGCTGTTCGGCTACTGGTCGCAGGCCGGGATGATCGTCGACGGTCCGCACGCCCCCGGAATCGGGATGGTGCTGGCGTGGGTGTCGATGGTCGCGCTGACCTCGCAGTGGCTACCGGTGGTGCTCAGCAGGTCCCCCACCGACACGCACGAACGACCCCCGCTGATCCGGTCGGGACTCTACGACGCCTCGACGCGCCGCAGCAGATAGACGTCCATCACCCACCCGCGCGCGTTCTTCGCCCGCGACCGCGCCTTTTCGATCTCGGGGAGCACCTCGGCGAGCCGGCCGGCGACGAGCTGCTCGTCGCCCGTGCCGAGATTCGCACCCCACCAGATGTCCCAGTCGCCCGTCAGTTCGCGACAGGTCAGCTTCCCGTCGAGCATCACGACGAGATCGTCGTGTCCGGCCGCCGCGTCGTCGAGCAACCGACGCCCCGTGGTGACGGTGACCGATCCGCCGATCCTGTTGAGCACCAGCCGGTGCCGGGCCGCGAGCATCTGAACACTGCTCACCCCCGGGATCACGTCGTGGTCGACGTGCAGGACACCGCGCGCCCGGATGTCCTCGACGACGCGGATCGTGCTGTCGTACAGGCTCGGATCCCCCCAGACGAGGAACCCGACGGATTCTCCGTCGCGGATCTCGGTGCGCAACACCGACTCGTACTTCTCGGCCCGCGCCGCGTGCCAGTCCTGCACAGCCATCGTGTACGACGCCGGGTCCCGGTCACGCGGCGGGTCGGGGACGACGACCACCCGGTGCCGGCCGGGTGCGTGACGTTCCAGGATTTCCTCGCGCAGGGCGACGAGGTCGTCGACGCCGCGATTCTTGTCGGCGACGACGATGACGTCGACGCTGTCGAGTGCCCGCACCGCCGCGACGGTGAGATCGTCCGGCCCACCGGGGCCGATACCGATGAGCCGGATCCTCACGCGCGGTCCTCGAGATCGCCTTCGACGTCGAGGTAGGCCTGCTGCAGTGCCTGCATCGTCTGCGGGTCGGGTTCGGCCCACAGGCCGCGGTCGGCGGCCTCGGTGAGGCGTTCGACGATGCCGCGCAGCGCCCACGGGTTGGCCTCGCGCAGGAACTGTTGGTTCTCCGGGTCGAGGGCGTAGTTCTGCGCGAGGGACTCGTACATCCAGTCCTGCACGACACCGGCGGTCGCGTCGTACCCGAACAGGTAGTCGACGGTCGCGGCGAGCTCGAACGCACCCTTGTAGCCGTGCCGGCGCATCGATGCGATCCAGCGCGGGTTGACGACGCGCGCCCGGAACACGCGGGCGGTTTCCTCGCCGAGCGAGCGGGTGCGCACGGCGTCGGGCGTCGTCGAATCCCCGATGTACGCCTTCGGGTCGGTGCCGGTCAGTGCGCGCACGGTCGCGACCATACCTCCGTGGTACTGGAAGTAGTCGTCGGAGTCGGCGATGTCGTGTTCGCGGGTGTCGGTGTTCTTCGCGGCCACCGCGATCCGCCGGTAGTTGGCGCGCATGTCGTCGGCGGCGGCCACACCGTGCACGCCGCGACCGTACGCGAACCCGCCCCACGCCGTGTACACGTCGGCGAGGTCGGCGTCGGTGCGCCAGTTGCCGGAGTCGATGAGTTGCAGGATGCCCGCGCCGTAGGAACCCGGTTTCGATCCGAAGATGCGGCGCACCGCGCGGTCGGCGTCGCCGTGCTCGGCTTCGTCGCGCCGCGCGTGGGCCCGCACGTAGTTCTGCTCGTCCGGTTCGTCGAGCGCGGCGACCATCCGGATGGCGTCGTCGAGCATGCCGATGACGTGGGGGAACGCGTCGCGGAAGAACCCGGAGATGCGGACGGTGACGTCGATGCGGGGCCGGCCGAGGTCGGCGAGCGGCACCACGGTCAGTTCCCTGACGCGCCGGGATTCGGCGTCCCATTCGGGGCGCACACCGATGAGGGCGAGGACCTCGGCGATGTCGTCACCGGCGGTGCGCATCGCGGAGGTACCCCACACCGACAGTCCCACCGACGTCGGGTATTCGCCGGTGTCGGCCAGATACCGTTCGATCAGGTTGTCGGCGAGGGCGACTCCGGTGTCGTAGGCCAGGCGGCTCGGTACCGCCTTCGGGTCGACGGTGTAGAAGTTGCGACCGGTGGGCAGGACGTTGACGAGGCCGCGCAGCGGCGATCCGGACGGCCCGGCCGGGATGTACCCGCCGTCGAGGGCGTGCAGCACGGCGTCGAGTTCGTCGGTGGTCTGCGCGAGCCGCGGAACGACCTGTTCGGCGGCGAACGCGAGAACCTTCGCGACCTCCGCGTCGGAACGCCCGAGGACGGATTCGACGGTGGCCGCGGCCGAGTCGATCGTCCAGCCGCCGTCCTCCATGGCCTGCACCAGGGCACGGGCCTGCGTTTCGACGGCGTCGACCTCGCCGAGCGGGGCGTCGGGCTTCAATCCGAGTGCGCTGCGCAGCCCGGGCACGGCGTGCGACTTGCCGCCCCACACCTGCGCCGCACGCAGGATCGACAGCACCAGGTTCACCCGGGCCTCACCGTCGGGTGCACCGCCGAGCACGTGCAGGCCGTCGCGGATCTGCGCGTCCTTGACCTCGCACAACCAGCCGTCGACGTGCAGCAGGAAGTCGTCGAATTCGGCGTCGTGCGGCCGGTCGTCGAGCCCGAGGTCGTGGTCGAGTTTCGCGGCCTGGATCAGCGTCCAGATCTGGGCGCGGATCGCGGGCAGTTTCGCCGGGTCCATCGCCGCGATGTTCGAGTACTCGTCGAGGAGTTGTTCGAGCCGGGCGATGTCGCCGTACGATTCGGCGCGCGCCATCGGCGGGATCAGGTGGTCGACGATGGTGGCGTGTGCACGGCGTTTGGCCTGCGCACCCTCACCGGGGTCGTTGACGAGGAACGGGTAGATCAGCGGCAGGTTGCCGATGGCGGCGTCGGTGGCGCACGACGCGGACAGTCCGGCGTTCTTGCCGGGCAACCATTCCATCGAGCCGTGTTTGCCGAGGTGCACGACGGCGTCGGCCCCGAATCCGTGTTCCACCCACCGGTAGGCGGCGAGGTAGTGGTGCGAAGGCGCCATGTCGGGATCGTGGTAGATCGCGACCGGGTTCTCGCCGAAGCCGCGCGGCGGCTGGATCATCAGCACGACGTTGCCGGCCTGCAGGGTTGCGAGGACGATCGCGTCCGCGTCGACGAACAACGAACCGGGTGCCTCACCCCACGCCTGCGTCATCGCGTCGGCGAGTTCGGTGGGCAGGTCCGCGGTCCAGGTGCGGTACTGATCGGCGGTCACCCGCACCGGATTGCCGGCCAACTGGTCGGCGGTGAGCCATTCCTCGTCCTGGCCACCGGCGTCGATCAGCGCGTGGATCAGGGTGTTCCCGGCGTCGGTGTCGTCGTCGACGTCCATGCCGGGGAAGCCGTCCCCGAGGTCGTAGCCGGCGTCGCGCAGCGCCCGCAGCAGCCGGATCGCCGACACCGGGGTGTCGAGTCCGACGGCGTTGCCGACGCGGGAGTGCTTGGTCGGGTACGCCGACAGCATGATCGCGACGCGCCGCTGCGCCGGCGGGGTGTGCCGTAGCTTCGCGTGGGCGACGGCGATCCCCGCGACGCGACGGCAGCGTTCGGGATCGGTGACGTAGCGGGGCAGACCGTCGGCGTCGAGTTCCTTGAACGAGAACGGGACGGTGATGATGCGCCCGTCGAATTCGGGCACGGCGATCTGCGTGGCCGAATCCATCGGGGACACACCGTCGTCGGAGTCGGCCCAGCTGTCGCGGCTCCACGTCAGGCACAGCGCCTGCAGGATCGGGATGTCGAGGGCGGCGAGGGCACCGACGTCCCACGACTCGTCCTCACCGCCCGCACCGACCGCGGCGGGGGTGGTGCCACCCGCGGCGAGGACGGTCACGACGAGCGCGTCGAGGGTGCCCAGTTCGGCGAGCAGATCGTCGGGGGCACCGCGCAGCGATGCGCAGTGGATCACGGTGGCCCGCGCGGTGCCGGTCGCGTCGATCGCGTCGGCGAGATCGTCGACGAACTGCACGTTTCCGCTGGTGTGGTGCGCGCGGTAGAAGAGCACACCGACCCGCGGCAGGTTCTCGTCCGCGGGGGCCGGTCGGTCGAGCACACCCCATTCGGGCAGTTCGACGGGCGGTTCGAATCCCTCACCGCCGAGCAGCACGGTGTCGGACAGGAACGCGTGCAGTTGCGCGAGGTTGTCGGGGCCGCCGTGCGCGAGATAGCGGTGGGCCTCGGCGGCGGTGCCGATGGGCACCGTCGAATGGCTCATCAGTTCGGCGTCCGGGGTGCGTTCACCGCCGAGGACGACGACGGGCACGCCGCGGGCGAGCACCGCGTCGAGGCCGTCCTGCCAGGTGCGGGCGGAGCCGAGGATCCGGACGATCACCAGGTCGGCGCCGTCGATCAGGGCGGGGAGTTCGCCGGTCACGTCGAGCCGGGCCGGGTTGCCGACGGCGTAGTCGACGCCGCTCGCGCGGGCCGACAGCAGGTCGGTGTCGGACGTCGACAGCAGAGCGAGGCGCGTCACGACGCACCGCAAAACCAAAGGCACACGGCCATGTTCAGTCTCCAAAACCCTCGTGGACTACACATGCCGTGGCCGGTCTCCTGGCTGACGGATCACCGCTGCCGCACCGACCTTCCCGGACATGCGTCCAGTGGTCTCCGTTCCGGCGGACCGGAACGGACGAGGGTGAGCAACTACCCGCTCACAGTGGCGAGGGCCGCGCCGGTCTTCCACCGGCTTCCCGTACACCACGGCGTCCACAGCCTAACGCACCCGATTTCCGGGATGTGCAACCATGTGGCCCCGTGGAGCACGTCCCGCCAGACCTTCCCCCCGACCGCTGCCCCGGTCTGCTGCGACCGTTCGTCGCGGCCGACGGTGCACTGATCCGGTTGCGCGCACCCGGGGGCCGGCTGCCCGCCGGGGCGCTCGGCGCGCTCTCGGCGGCGGCGCAGCAGTTCGCCGACGGCGACATCCACCTCACCTCCCGCGGAAACCTGCAGCTCAGAGGCATCACACTCGACGAGTGCGGCGCGGTGCCCGACGGGCTGACCCGCACCGTGTCGGACGCGGGTTTCCTGCCGTCCGCGACCCACGAACGGGTGCGCAACATCGTGGCGTCACCGCTGTCCGGTCTCGTCGGCGGCCTCGCCGACGTACGCGCGCTTCCCGGCGAGCTCGACGTAGCGCTGTGCGCACGGCCCGAGCTCGCCGACCTGCCCGGCCGGTTCCTGTTCGGATTCGACGACGGTCGCGGCGACGTCGCCGCCCTGCGCTGCGATCTGGGGGCGGTCGCGGTGGACGAGAACACCGCGCGGGTGACCGTGGGCCCACTGGCCGGTCCGACCGTGCCGTTGACCGAGGTCGTCGAGGAGTTGATCGCCTGCGCGGTGCGGTTCACCCGCGTCCGCGGCACGCTGTGGCACGTGCGGCAACTGCCCGGCCGCGGCGCGGAGCTCGGCGGCGCCGGAACCGCACCCCCGATTCGGGCCACCGAGATGGAGTACGGCGACCTCGGCGGTGCGGTGTCGGCGCTGGTGCCGCTCGGAATCCTCACCCCGGCGATGGTCTCCGTGCTGCCCGGCGACGTGATCGTCACACCGTGGCGTTCGCTGGTGCTACCCGCCGGCACCGACACCGGCGCACTGCACGACGCCGGATTCGTCCTGACCGGCGATTCGGCGTGGCCCCGGGTGACGGCGTGCACCGGCGCGCCCGGGTGTAACCTCGCCCGGGGTGACACGCGGTCGCTGGCCCGCCGCACCGTCGCCGCCGGTGTACCGCACACGCGCGTGCACATCGTCGGTTGCGAACGTGCTTGCGGCGCACCGAATTCCCCGCACAGTCTCGTTCTCGCCGACGGCTCGACGCACACAGGAGTTCCACAGTGACACCCACTCCCCCGCCCCGCCGCTACGAGTACGAGACCGACGGCGACGAAATCTATGTGCGCTCGTTCGCGACGATCCGCGCCGAATCCGATCTCACGTCCGTCCCCGCCGACGCCGAGAAGATCGCGGTGCGCATGATCCATGCCTCCGGCCAGACCGACCTCGCCCGCGACCTCGCGATCCACCCCGGCCTGGTGAGCGCGGCCCGGACCGCACTCGAGGCCGGCGCCCCGATCCTCGCGGACGCGAACATGGTCGCCGCGGGGGTGACGCGCAGGAGACTGCCCGCCGACAACGACGTGCTCTGCCTGCTGGGCGATCCCCGCGTCCCCGAACTCGCGCGGCAGTGGGGAACGACCCGGTCGGCGGCGGCGGTGTCACTGTGGGAGGACCGCCTCGACGGCGCGGTCGTCGCGGTCGGCAACGCCCCGACCGCCCTGTTCCATCTGCTCGAGATGCTCGATGCCGGCGCGCCCCGGCCCGCCGCGATCGTCGGGGTCCCGGTCGGGTTCATCGGGGCGGCAGAATCCAAGGAGGCGCTGATCGCGCACCGACTGCAGATTCCGTATCTGGCGGTGCGGGGTCGACGCGGCGGATCGGCGATGGCGTCGTCCGCGCTCAACGCACTGGCACAGGAGCGGGAATGACCACCGGACGGCTCTACGGCGTGGGTCTGGGACCCGGCGACCCCGAACTGATCACCCGCAAGGCCGCCCGCCTCATCGGCGAGGCCGACGTGATCGCCTACCACTCCGGCACCCACGGGAGGTCCATCGCGCGGGGCATCGCCGCCGACCTCATCCCCGCCGGTGTGCTCGAGGAACCCCTGGTGTACCCGGTGACGACGGGCAGCACCGACCACCCCGGCGGCTACGACGGCGCGATCGCCGACTTCTACGACGACTGCGCGAACCGCCTGGCCGCACACCTCGACGCGGGCCGCACCGTGGTGGTGCTGTGCGAGGGGGACCCGCTGTTCTACGGCTCGTACATGTACGTGCACGACCGGCTCGCCCCCGCCTACCCGGCCGAGGTCGTACCCGGCGTGACGTCCTTCTCCGCGGCGGCGGCCGCGACCGCCGAGCCGCTGGTGCGACGCACCGACGTCCTCACCGTTCTGCCCGGAACCCTGCCCGAACCCGAGTTGGCGCGGCGCCTCGCCGACACGGACGGCGCCGTGATCATGAAACTGGGCCGGACGTTCGACGCCGTCCGCGGCGCGCTCGCACAGTCCGGCCGGCTCGACGATGCGCTGTACGTGGAACGGGCGTCCATGGACGCGCAGCGGGTGGTACCGGCCGCCGACGTGGATCCGTCCACCGTGCCGTACTTCTCGGTGGTCCTCGCCCCCGGCGACCGGGCACCGCGCAACCGGCACGTCGCCGACCGGTCGCGGCCCGGCACCACATCGACCACCGAACCCGTTGCGGCACAGGAACTTCTCGTCGTCGGCCTCGGACCGGCCGACGAGAAGTGGATCACCCCCGAGGTCTCGGAAGCACTCGCCGGCGTCGACCACGTGGTCGGCTACGGCCCGTACGTCGATCGGGTTCCGGTCCGGCCGGGGCTGCACCGGCACTCGACGGGCAACACCGTCGAGATCGACCGTGCCCGTTTCGCACTGGATCTCGCGCTCGCCGGGGAGACGGTCGCCGTCGTCTCCGGTGGCGACGCCGGGGTGTTCGGGATGGCATCGGCCGTGTTCGAAGCCGCGGGCGACGAGAAGTACGCGACGGTTCCCATCCGGGTGTTGCCCGGGGTGTCGGCGGTGCAGGCCGTCGCCGCCCGGGCCGGCGCACCGGTGGGCGGGGACTTCGCGGTGATGAGCCTGTCGGATCGACTCAAGCCGTGGGACGTCATCGAACGCCGGCTCACCGCGGTCGCGGAGGCCGACCTGGTGCTCGCGGTCTACAACCCGGCGTCCCGGTCGCGGACCACGCAGGTCGCCGACGCGAAGGCCGTTCTGCTCCGGCATCGCCGCCCGGACACCGTGGTGGTGATCGGACGGGACGTCGGACGACCCGCCGAATCCCTCGAGGTGACCACCCTCGAGAAACTGGATCCGGCGAGCATCGACATGAAATGCCTGCTCATCGTCGGAGCCGAGGGCACCTCGGTGACCGCGAGCGGGCAGGTGTGGACGCGACGTTCGGTCGGGTAGCCGCGTACTGTGGACGCGTGACCGAGCACGCATCCCCCGATCAGCCCCTGCAACTCGACGGCGCCTACGCCGTCGCCACCGACAGTCGCGACCAGCTGCGCGATCTGGCGGTGCGAGCGCTGGCCGATCTGCTCTCCGACTCCCCCGACGTCGACGACGACGGCGACATCGCGATCCCCGTACACGGATTCGGCGTGTACGTCGGTGTCGCGGAGGACGGGCCGCAGCTGCACGTGTGGACGTCGGTGCTCGACGAGGTCACGGAGAGCCCGGAGTCGACGACCGCGCTGCTCGAACTCGGCGAGAGCTGGCCGCGTCTGCGGTTCGTCCTCGACCGCGGACACCTGCTCGTGTCGACCCTGCTCGACGCCGACCCCTTCGCGCCGCAGCACCTGATCAACCTCGTCGAGGAGATCCACGCCCTCACCCACGAACTCGACGACGACTTCGCGGCGCGCTTCGGTGGCGTTCTCGACTGCGACGCCGACGACGTCACCTATTCCGGTCCGTGCGGCGACGCCGGGACCGACGGGTGCGGATGCGACGACTGCGGATGCGGAGACGACACGCTCGGCGCGACCATTCCCGTCGGCGATCCGTCCGCCCAGGGTTCAGCGGCGCAGTGAACACCGAGGACCAGTTCGGGCGGATCGTTCCGCCCGGACGACTCTGGGATGCCCCCACCTGGCTGATCTCACTGCTCGCCGCGGACTCGCACCGCCTGGTCGTCGGTGAGATCGGCACGGCCGAGCGGGCCGACTACTCCGTGCTGGCCGGGCTCGCCGAGCTCGGCCCGATCAGCCAGTCGGCGCTCGGACGCCGACTCGCGATGGACCGCAGCGACGTCTCCGGGGTCCTCGACCGGCTCGAGGCCGACGGTCTCGTGGCCCGCTCCCCCGACCCGGCGCACGGCAGCCGCAAACTCTCCCAGCTGACCGAGGAGGGGCGGGCACGACTCGACCGGCTCGACGCAGGTGTGCGCGCCGCGCAGCACTCGCTCGTCGGTGCGCTCGGCCCCGACGAGTCGGCTCGGCTGCTCGACCTGCTGCAACGGCTCGTCGAGCACCATCGAGGTCTGCGCCGCTGACGTCTTCACCCGTCCCGGTGCCGCTCCCGAGCCGGGTCGTACAGGTGCGAACACGCCACATCGTTGCGTTCCCGCACGGCCAACGCCCGCCCGACGAGGATCACCGCGGTGTGCCTGAGCCCCGCCCCCTCGACACGATCGGCGATGTCGGCGAGAGTCCCGCGCAGCACCAACTGGTTCGGGCGTGACGCGAACGCCACGACCGCGACCGGACAGTCGGCACCGTACTCGCCGGCGAGCTCCTCGGCGAGCACACGGATACGGGTGATCGCCAGGTGCAGAACGAGACTCGCCTGCAACCCGGCTACCCGCACGAGTGCCTCCGTGTCGGGCATCGCCGTCGACCGGGCCTGCGTGCGTGTGAGCACCACGGTCTGGACGAGTTCGGGCACGGTCAACTCCGCGCCGAGCGTCGCCGCCGCCGCCGCATACGCGGGCACACCGGGGGTGACGTCCCACGGGATCCCGACGGCGTCGAGCCGACGGGTCTGCTCGGTGAGCGCCGAGTACAGCGACGGGTCACCCGAACACAACCGCACCGCGTCGAGCCCACGCCGGTGCGCGTCCACCAGGTGCTCGGTGATCGCGTCGAGATCGAGATGCCGGGTGTCGACGAGCTCGGCGTCGTCGCGGCAGTGCGCGAGGATCTCGGCATCGAGGTAGGTACCCGCGTACAGCACGACCGGGGCGCCCCGGAGCAGGTTCGCCGCGCGCAGCGTCAACAGATCCGCCGCACCCGGCCCCGATCCCACGAAATGGACTGTCATTTCTCGCCTTTCACGACGACCCACTGCACCACCGGGCGAATCGACTGCCACCCGGTGAACGTTCCGATCGGTGCGGCCTGCTCCACCGAGATCCGGCCGAGTTCCCCGCCGTGCTCGGTGAACCACCGGACGAGCACCGCCTCGGTCTCGAGCGTCACCGCGTGCACGACGAGTCGGCCACCGGGGCGCAGAGACGCCCAGCACGATTCGAGAACACCGGCACGACTCCCGCCACCACCGACGAAGATCGCATCCGGGACGTCGAGGCCGGTCAACGCTTCCGGGGCACCACCGCGCACCACACGCACCGTCGGAACCCCGAGTGCCGCCGCGTTGCGCTCGATCCGGTCGGCGCGGACGGGATCCTTCTCGATCGCGATCGCGCGGCACCGCGGATCGGTCCGTGCCCATTCGATCCCGACGGATCCGGCCCCCGCACCGACGTCCCACAGCAACTCGCCGGGGCGCGGCGCCAACGCGCACACCGCCGCGACACGGATCGGGCGTTTGCTGATCTGACCGTCGTGGTCGAACACGTCGTCGGGTAGCCCCGGAACCGTGGAATATCCTGCGGATCCGGCACATTCGATACACAGCAGGCTCAGGTCGGGGCCCGTCGCATCGACCAGTTCGCGGGCGGACGAGTCGCGACGGGTCTCGTCGCCGCCGAGATCACCGAGGATCGCCACCCGCGACTCGGCGAAACCCTCGTCGACGAGCATCCGGGCGATCGGGGCGACGCTCGCCCCGGTGGAGGTGAGCACGATCAGTTTCCGCCCGCGGGTGAGGTACCGCCGCAACGCGGCGTGGTCGCGACCGACGAGGGTGACGGTGTCGCACTCCTCGTCGGACCACCCCATCCGCGCCCGCGCCAACGCCACCGACGACACGGCGGGGATGACCTCGACGGCAGCGGCGCCGAGCCGGCGGATCAACGTGGTGCCGATCCCGGAGACGAGCGGATCACCGGACGCGAGTGCCACCACCGTGCCGGTGTGGCGCGCGAGCAGTTCGTCCAGCCCGGTGAGCAGCGGCGACGGCCAGGGTTCGCGGACCGCGTCGGTGGGCGGCACCAGGGCGAGGTGACGGGAGCCCCCGAGCAGCACGTCGGCGGCGAGCACCCGGTCGCGGACGGCCGCCGGCACGCCGGCCCAGCCGTCTGCGCCGATCCCGACGACGGTGATGCGTGGTCCCATGGCGTTGAACCCTAGCGTGCGGGCAGAACGTGATGCTCCGGCCTGCGGGCGTGCCACCCCGGCGTGTGGGCGGCGGGTCCCGCCGAGACCGGTGCGGATAGACTCGGCGGCGGCAACACTCCTCGAAGGTGCCCCTCACGGGGATGATCGGGAAGCCGGTGCGAATCCGGCACAGGCCCGCTGCGGTGACCCGGGAGTCGCCGACGATGCGCGCGAGCGCAACCACTGGACCGTCCGGTCCGGGAAGGTCGTCGCGCGACGCTCGACCGGGAAGTCCGAAGACCGGCCCTCGAGCGGTTGCCGACTGTGTACGTCCCAGCGGGAGCCTGTGGAGGTCTGGAAGTGGTCGTGTTTCCGTTCAGCGCCGTCGTCGGCTCCGACGACCTGGCGCTGGCGTTGACGTTGTGTGCGGTGTCGCCCTCGATCGGCGGGGTGCTGGTGCGCGGCGAGAAGGGCACCGCGAAATCGACGATGGTGCGCGCCCAGGCGGCGCTGTTGCCGCAGGTCGATGAGGTCGAAGGGTGCCGGTTCGCGTGCGATCCCACCTCCCCCGACCCTCGATGCCCCGACGGTCCGCACCCCGCCGACGCGCAATCGCACGTGCGTGCGGCGCGTCTCGTGGAGTTGCCGGTCGGGGCGAGTGAGGACCGGGTGACCGGGTCCCTGCACCTCGGCAAGGCCCTGTCGGCCCGCACCGCCGAATACGAGCCGGGGCTTCTCGCGCTCGCGCATCGCGGTGTGCTGTACGTCGACGAGGTCAATCTGCTGCACGACCATCTCGTCGACCTGCTTCTCGACGCGGCCGCGATGGGCCGTTCCACCGTCGAACGGGACGGGGTGTCGGTGAGCCACGCGGCGCAGTTCGTGCTGGTGGGGACGATGAACCCCGAGGAGGGTGAGTTGCGCCCGCAGTTGCTCGACCGGTTCGGCCTGGCCGTGGACGTCGCTGCACCCCGCGACCCGCAGGTGCGCGTCGAGATCGTGCGGCGGCGCCTCGCCTTCGATGCCGATCCCGAGGGTTTCGCCGCGCGGTGGGCCGATGCCGAGGATGCGCTGTCGCAGCGCATCGCGCTCGCTCGTCGGCGGGTGGCGTCGGTGACGCTCGGCGACGATGCGCTGCTCGCGATCGCCGAGGTGTGCGCGGCGTTCGACGTCGACGGGATGCGCGCCGATCTGGTGACCGCGAAGACCGCGGTCGCACACGCGGCATGGGAGGGGCGTGACGAGGTGACCCGGGAGGACGTCGCGGTCGCGGCGAAACTGGCGTTGCCGCACCGGCGTCGGCGCAATCCGTTCGACAGCCACGACAACGACGACGATCTGCTCGACGAGTTGCTGAGCCCACCGCCGACCGACGAACCCGACCCGGATGACGATCCGGACGGCGACGGGGGAGGCTCCCCCGATCCGTCCGACGGCGCCGAGCCGCCGCGCGGCGGGCGGAACCCCGGCGATGCTGCCGGGAGCGGAACCACTGTGGATGCACCCGCCGAGCCGTTCCGCGCGAAGCTGTTCGCCGTCGACCGTACCGGTCGCGGTGTGGCCGGCAGACGGTCGAAGGCCACCACCACGATCGGGCGCACCGTCGGGGATCGCGCCGATCGCGGTGACGGGAGCGAGGGCGGCCCCATCCACCTGCCCGCGACGATCCGCGCCACCGCCCTCCACCCGTGCGCGTTTGTGGTAGCTGGAGCTACCACAAACGCGCACGGGTGGGAGGTGCGGCGGAAGGTGATCGAAGGACGCGAGGCGAATCTCGTGCTGCTGTGCGTCGACGCGTCCGGGTCGATGGCCGCGAAGAAACGCATGACCCAGGTCAAGACGGCGATCCTGTCGCTGCTGCTCGACGCGTACCGTCGCCGCGACACCGTCGGGCTCGTCACGTTCCGCGGCGACAACGCGACTCTCGTTCTGCCGCCGACGAATTCGGTCGATCTTGCCGCCACTCGACTCCGGCAGCTCCCCGCCGGCGGACGCACTCCCCTCGCCGAGGGTCTGGTCGAGGCCGCCGAGGTCCTCGAACGCCACCGGCGGCGCGAGCCGGACCGGCGGGCGCTGCTCGTCGTCGTCACCGACGGTCGCGCCACCTCCGGTGACGACGCGGTGGCCCGGTCGCTCACGGCAGCCGACCGGATCGCCGCCTCCGGTGTCGCGTCGGTGGTGGTCGATTCGGAGACCGGCAGGTTCCGGATGGGGCTGGCCGCGCGGCTCGCCGACCGGCTCGGCGCCGAACACGTGGAAGTGGGTGAGGTCGACGCCGACGCCCTCACCGGAATCGTCCGAAGGAGAGCAGCCTGATGCCGAAGGGACAACCCGCTGTGGTGCCGAACGACGGGCTGACCACCCGCCAGCGTCGCAATCGCCCGCTGCTGATGGTCAACACCGGCGACGGCAAGGGCAAGTCGACGGCAGCGTTCGGTCTCGCGCTCCGCGGCTGGAACCAGGGCTGGTCGGTCGCGGTGTTCCAGTTCGTGAAGTCCGCGAAGTGGCGTCTCGGTGAGCAGACCGCGTTCGAGACCCTCGGCGCGTTGCACGACGAGCGCGGCGACGGCGGGCCGATCGAATGGCACAAGATGGGTTCGGGCTGGTCGTGGTCCCGCAAGGAGGGAAGCGACGAGGACCATGCCGCGGACGCGCTCGCCGGGTGGCGTGAGATCCAGCGCCGACTCGCCGCCGAACAGCACGGCCTGTACGTGCTGGACGAGTTCACGTATCCGATCCGATGGGGGTGGGTCGACATCGACGAGGTCGTCGACACCCTCGTGTCCCGTCCCGGGCACCAGCACGTGATGATCACCGGCCGGCGCGCGCACCCGAAGCTCATCGAGGTGGCCGACCTGGTGACCGAGATGACGAAGGTCAAGCATCCGATGGATGCGGGGCAGAAGGGCCAGAAGGGCATCGAATGGTAGTGAGCGGCACGTGGTGACCCTCCCCCGCATCGTCGTCGCCGCACCCGCCTCCGGGCACGGCAAGACGACCGTCGCGACCGGGCTGATGGCGGCACTGCGACGCACGGGCCGCACCGTGTCGGGGCACAAGATCGGCCCCGACTACATCGATCCCGGCTACCACGCGCTCGCGACCGGCCGCCCCGGACGCAATCTCGACCCGTTCCTCGTCGGCGACGATCTCGTCGCCCCACTGCTCCACCACGGTGCGGCCGGCGCCGACATCGCCGTCGTCGAGGGTGTGATGGGCCTGTACGACGGAATGCTCGGCACCGACGGCTACGCCTCCACCGCGCACGTCGCGTCGCTGCTCGGCGCGCCGGTGATCCTGGTCGTCGACGTCTCGCACGCGTCGCGGTCGGTCGCAGCGGTCGTGCACGGTATGGCCTCGTACGATCGCGGCACCCGCATCGCCGGGGTGATCCTCAACAAGGCCGGGTCTCCGCGGCATTCGGACGAAGTGATCGCCGCGCTGCAACCGACGGGCATCCCGGTGCTCGGCGTGCTGCACCGCGACGACGGCATCAGTGCACCGTCACGACATCTGGGTCTGGTGCCGGCCGAGGAACGCGCCGAGGCCGCGACGCAACTCGACCGGCTCGCCTCGCAGATCACGGCGCACGTCGATCTCGACGAGATCGTCCGGATCGCCCGGGGTGCACCCGATCTCGCCGGACAACCGTGGCGTCCGCCCGCCGAAGGCGAGGACGGACCGGTGATCGCGCTCGCGGGCGGGCGCGCATTCACCTTCCGCTACACCGAAACCGAGGAGATGCTGCGCGCCGCCGGGTGCCGCACCGTGACGTTCGATCCGCTACGCGACGAGAAGCTGCCCGATGGCACCGCCGGCATCTACCTCGGTGGCGGATTCCCGGAGGTGCACGCCGCGGACCTGTCGGCGAACGTACCGTTGCGTTCGCAACTGCGGACGGCGATCGCGGCGGGTGTGCCGACCGTCGCGGAATGCGCCGGCCTGCTGTACCTGTGCCGCGACGTCGACGGCGCCGAGATGGTCGGCGCGCTGGACCGCTCCGCACGGATGAGCCCGAGACTCACCCTCGGATACCGCACCGGCATCGCACCGTCGGACGGGCTGCTCGGTCCGACCGGAACACGCGTGACGGGACACGAATTCCACCGCACCGTCGTCGATCCGGCCGAGCAGCCGGGTTGGCTGCTCGACGGTCGACCCGACGGCGCCGCCACCGCGACCGTGCACGCGTCGTATCTGCACGTGCACTGGGCCGGGCACCCGCACCTCGCGGAACGTTTCGTCGCCGCTGCCCGCGCCGCGGCACCCGTCGCCGCACCCACCTTCGCGGTCCGCGCTCCCGAACCGGACCTGCGCCACCACGGCGACCGCGAGATCGGCGACGATCTCGTCGACCTCGCCGTCAACGTGTCGCGGCGACCACGACCTCGCTGGCTGGACGACGCCCTGCGCGTCTCCCTCGACATCCTCGACCGCTACCCGGATCCGGGTGCCGCGCGCACCGCGCTCGCGCACCGCCACGGTCGCGACGACGACGAGGTCCTCCCCACCGCCGGGGGTGCGGAGGCCTTCACGTTGATCGCCCGGGCCCGGCCGTGGCGCCGCCCCGTCGTCGTGCATCCGCAGTTCACCGAACCGGAGGCCGCGTTGCTCGCCGCGGGCCATCGGGTGCACCGCGTGGTCCTGAACGCCGACGACGGGTTCACGCTCGATCCCGCGGCGGTACCCGACGACGCGGACCTCGTGGTCGTCGGCAATCCCACCAACCCGACGTCCGTGCTGCACCCCGCGGAGACACTACGGCGACTGACCCGTCCCGGCCGCGTCGTGGTGGTCGACGAGGCGTTCATGGACGCGGTACCGGAAGAATCGGAAACACTCACGCACGAGCGCCTTCCCGGCCTGATCGTGACTCGGTCGCTGACGAAGACCTGGGCGATTCCGGGACTGCGCGCCGGTTACGTCGTCGGCGACCGCGACGTCCTCGTCGACCTCGCGGCGCAACAGCCGCCGTGGTCCGTGTCGACGCCTGCGGCAGCCGCGATGATCGCGTGTTCCACCCCGGAGGCGGTCGCGGAGGCGGAGCGCATCGCCGTCGCGCTCACCGCCGACCGTGCCGCCCTCGTCGACGCCCTGGCCGGGATCGACGTACGGGTCTCGGGTGTGCCGGCCGCACCGTTCGTCCTCGTCGACGCCGGGCCTGTCACTCGGGAAGCACTGCGTTCGAAGGGATTCGCGGTACGGCGCGGCGATACCTTCCCCGGACTCGGACCCACGTGGGTCCGTGTCGCGGTGCGCGATGCCGCGACGACCCGGGCCCTCGTCGACGCGTGGAAGGCGGTGCGGTGAGAGCGGCCGGACTGATCCTGGGTTACGTCGCCGATCGGGTGTTCGGTGATCCCCGGCGGTGGCATCCGGTGAGCGGATTCGGGCGGCTCGCCCGCGCCGCCGAGAAGGGGCTGTACGCCGACAACCGCGGCGCCGGTGTCGTGTTCACGACGGTGCTCGTCGGTTCAGCGGCAGGCGCGGGGTTTCTCACCGAACGCGCGTGCCGGTCGCGACCGCTGCTCGACACGACGGTGACCGCTGTCGCGACGTGGACGGTGCTGGGCGGTCGTTCCCTCGAACGGGAGGCCCGCACGATCGACGCGCAACTGCGGCGCGGCGACCTCGACGCCGCGCGCAACCAGGTGACCCATCTGGTCGGCCGGGATCCGTCGATGCTCGACGGTGACGGAATCGCCCGCGCCACCATCGAGTCCGTCGCGGAGAACACCTCCGACGCGGTGGTCGCGCCGCTGGTGTGGGGGGCACTGCTCGGCCCGGCGGGACTGCTCGGATACCGGGCCGCCAACACCCTGGATGCGCGGGTCGGGCACCGCACCCCGAGGCTCGAACGGTTCGGCTGGGCCTCGGCACGGTTCGACGACGTGCTCAACCTGGTGCCGGCCCGGCTCACCGCGCTGCTCGCCGCCGGTCTGGGTCCGCGTCCGCGCGCCGCACTGCGCGCGTGGCGGCGGGATGCGCACAAGCACCCGAGCCCCAACGCCGGCCCGGTGGAATCCGCGTTCGCGGGTGCCCTGGGTGTCCGGCTCGGCGGGGTGAACGTCTACCACGGTGTCGTCGAGGATCGCGGTACGCTCGGTTACGGGCCCTCGCCCACCCCCGCCGACATCGACCCCACCGCCACGTTGGCGTCGCGTGTCGGAACCGGCGCCCTCGTCGTCGCCGCACTCACCGCCATCGCTGTCCGACGTTCCCGCTGCGGTTCTCGTCGTCCACTTCGGTTGTACCCGTAGCGCGGGCGGCGGGCTCGGCCGGGCCCGGGGATGGGGTCGACCTGCGCGGATACCCTGCTCACAGGGAACTGCCAGGGCGCTCGCACGTCCCCTCGAGCGTCACCGCATGTACTTGCTTCGTTCACGCAGTGCACGGCAGACGACGAGGTGGATCATGGGTGTGTTCGACCGATTCCGCGCGGGAACGCGCGGCGCGGCATCGGGGCCGCGAAGCGATGTCCCGGAGGACGTTCCGACCCGCCCGACCGGCTACCAGCAGACGGCGAGCAGGTTGCACGCGTTCAACCGCTACGAGATCAAGTACCTCGTGGACGAACTGCAGGTGCCCGAGCTCCGCGAGGAGTTGACCGCGCGGATGGAGAACGACCCGTTCTCCCCGCACGGCGGCTACCCGGTCGCCTCGCTCTACTACGACACCCCCGATCTGCGTTTCTACTGGGAGAAGATCGAGGGACTGAAGTTCCGGCGCAAGGTCCGGATGCGCCTGTACGGCGCCCCGGACGAGTGCACCGACGAGTCGTCCGTGCACGTCGAGATCAAGCAGCGCGTCAACCGCGTCACCCAGAAGCGGCGCATCGCGCTTCCCTACGGGGAGGCTCGACGGTGGCTCGACGACCGGCAGCCGATCACGTGCGATCCGTCGCAGCGGGCATTCGTCGACGAGGTCACCACCCTCGTCGGCAACCTCGACCTGCGGCCGGTCGTGACCACGGGCTATCTGCGTGAGGCATTCGTCGGCACCGACGCCGACCTCGGTCTGCGGGTGACGATCGATCACCGGATCCACGGTCGCGACCGTGACTTCCGTTTCGGGGCGGACGCCGAGAACCGGTTCACGATCCCCCCGAAACTCGCCGTCGTCGAGATCAAGGCCAATGAACGCGTCCCGTACTGGGCAACCGATCTGGCGGCGCGCCTCGACATGTCGGTGATCCGGGTGTCGAAGTACTGCCGGTCGGTGGAGGCGTTCGGGCTCGCTCCCCGATCCCGTTTCGGCGCACCCGAAACCGTTCTTCCCGACGGAAGACCCGAGACACCGACCGACGCCTTCCGGGCCCTGCCCGTCCACTGACATCGCGGCGGTGACGCGCGTGTGCGCACCGCCGTGTCGTCCTCACACACCGATCACAGGATCATTTCGATGAACTTCGACCTGCAAGACCTCAGCGGAACGTTCACGACCCTCGACGTCATCGTGTCGCTGGTGTTGTCGTTCGTGCTCTCGGCCGTCATCGGCTGGGTCTACCGCTACACCCACAAGAACGTGTCCTACAGCCAGTCCTACGTCCAGACCCTCGTGATGGTGGGGATGGTCATCGCGCTGATCATGCTCGTCGTCGGGTCGAACATCGCTCGCGCGTTCGCGCTCGTCGGCGCTCTGTCGGTGGTGCGATTCCGCAACGCCATCAAGGAGACCCGTGACGTCGGCTTCATCTTCCTGGTGATGGCCGTCGGCATGACGACAGGCACCCGCTTCTACCTGCTGGCGATCGCCGCGACCGTCGCGATCTGCCTCGTGCTCGTGCTGATGAACAAGTTCGACTGGTTCAAGCTGGACGTGCAGCGCCAGGTCGTGAAGGTCCAGGTTCCGCCGGAACCCGGCTACACCGCGATGGTCCAGGACGTGCTGATCCGGTACTGCAGCGAGTTCGAGCTGGTGTCCACCGAATCCGTGCGCTCGGGTGCACTCAACGAGTTGTACTACACGGCTCGATTGCGCAAAGGCAAGGACAGCAGCGATCTGATCGATGCTCTCAGCGGGGTGAACTCCGGCCAGCGCGTCACCGTTCTCACCGGGTACGACCAGACGGACATCTGATGAGCGACGACACGACCGCTCCACCGCGACGCCCGCTGCGGCACCGCATCCCGACGTCGCTGCGTCAGCACTGGAAGGTTCCGGCCGTACTCGTCGCGTTCGTGGTGATCATGGCGGCAGCGTTCGGCACCGTCCGGGTCCGCCCCTACATCACCGGCGACGCCACCGTCATCGCCTCGGAGATCACCGAGAACACCGCCGGCACCGTGGATCTGTTCGACATGTCGGTCGAGCACGAGGTATCCGTCGAGATCAGCGACGTCGAGTACGACGACATGATCGTGGCGTACCAGGACGACGGCGAGAAGAAGTGGGTGAACGCGACGGTCACCATCGACGGGACCGTGATCACCGACGCGGCGGTTCGACTGAAGGGCAATTCGACGCTCAGGGGTCTGCGGGCGACCGGTGACGACCAAGGCCTCGGCCCTCCGGAAGGAATGGAACCGCCCGAAGGATTCGAGCCGCCCGAAGGATTCGAGCCGCCCGAAGGATTCGAGCCGCCCGAGGGATTCGCTCCACCCGACGAGTTCGGCCCGGAGGCGATGGCGGGACAGGTCGGGCGCGGTCCCGAGGGAATGGGCGGTCCCGGCGGCACGACGTCACTGTCGGCGGACGATCCGACCTCCCTCCCCCTGCTGATCAGCTTCGACGAGAACATCGAAGGTCGTGCCTACCAAGGCATGACCGAGATCTCGGTGCGTCCCGGCACTCCGGTGCTCAACGAGGCGACGGCACTGTCCCTGACGGCCGACACCGGCCAGCCGTCCCAGCGCTACACGTACTCGACGTATTCGGTGAACGGCAGCGCGACCACGACGCGGCTGCTGCTCGAGCATCCGGACGACGGGTACGCGGATTCGCTGTTCGACTCCGACGGCTACCTGTACAAGGCCGATGCCTCGTCGAGCTTCGTCTACGTCGGCGACGATCAGGCCGACTACACCGGCCAGTTCAAGCAGATCAACGCCGAAGGAACAGGCGACGTACAACCGATCATCGGTTTCCTGAAGTGGCTGGATTCGGCGAGCGACGAGGAATTCGACGCCCATCTCGCAGACCGCGTCGACGTCGAGTCGTTCGCGAGATATGTGGCGACCCAGAATCTTCTGGTGAACACGGACGACATGGCGGGACCGGGACAGAACTACTACCTCTGGTACGACACGGAGACGAAGAAGCTGTCGGTGGTGTCGTGGGATCTGAACCTGGCCATGCAGGGCAGCACCGATGCCGGACCCCACGACTCCGTTTCGATGAGCGGAGGTGCAGGTGGCGCAGGTGCGGGGCGCGGCGGATTCGGTGCGGGCAACTCACTGAAGACCCGATTCCTCGCATCGACGGCGTTCACCGAACTGTACGAGAGTGCGTACTGGGATCTGTACGAGCAGATCTACGGCAGCGGACGGGCACTCGACGTGCTCGACGACGTCGTCGCATCGGTTCCGGTGAGCGACGGCCTCACCGCCGAGACGCTGCACCAGAGCGCCGAGTCGATGCGCACGTGGATCCTGCAGCGCACCGACGCCCTTGCCGCCGAACGGCCATGACGGCTCCGCGACGGCGGCGCTCGGCCGCGCATCCGGGACGCCCGGGTCGTCCGGCGCTCATTCGATCGTCAGAACGAGCGCGGCTGCCGCGTCGGTGAGGATCCTCGGGATGTTGTTGAGCGGGCGGTGCGATTCGAACTGCACCTCGTAGGGCACCCGCAGTTGCGCTTCGAGTGTGGGCCAGTCGTTCTCGACGGCGTCGCGATACTTCGGCAGCAGCCACGCCGTGATGTACTCCCAGCGCGCCTCGAACACCGACCAGTCCCACGCCGGCAGCGGGGTCGTGAGGGTGGCGACGCGGCCGTCGGCGAGGGTACCGGTGATCCGGATCGGATCGTGGTTGCGCAGCGGCGGCACTCCCGCGATCGAGGGCGATCCGGCGACGGTCGTGGCGTAGGTGAGGGCCTTGCCGATGCCGTCGCCGTAGCCGCGCACGGCATCCCACAGGTCGCCCACGACCGTGTACTGCTCGCGGTGCAACAACACCGCGTTGCCCGCGGCGATCCGGTCGGGATCCCCGGACGCGATGTCGTGCCACGCCGCGACGATGTCGTCGCCGATCAGACCCACGTCCCGGAACTCCTCGATCGCCGGGAGACCTTCGTGCACATACATGTAGTGCATCGGCATCAGGTCGGAGAAGATCGCCTTCTGCATCACGAGGACCTGCCGGATGTACCACCGCAGGTCGTCGACCGTGATGTCGGCACCGTGATCGGCGAGTTCGCGCAGGCCCTCGGGCAGTTGCTCGACCGCGGCCGGACCGAACGCGGACTCGACGGCCCCCACGACCGAACGGGCGGCCGTTTCGAGCCCCGGCAGATCGTAGATGTCGGTGGCGAGTTCGAAATCGGCGAGTCCGCCGCCGAAGTCCGCTCCGACCTGCCCGCCCATACCGGCCCACTGCAGTTCGCGGTGCGACAGCTGGAAGTCCTCGTAGTACCGGTACGACCGGATCAGATTGTCGCGGCCCACGGCGAGGGTGGTGTGCGGGTCCCACGCCGCGAGGTCGATGCCGGCCTCGGTCGTTGCCTGCGCCAGCCGATACTGCGCGAGCAGCGCCGCATAGGACGTGGGTGGGACGCCGGACGCGCGGGCCCGGTCGACGAGCGCTCCGAGCAGATCCGGGTCGGTCGGTAGCGACGCGTCGACTCCGCCCGGTCCTTCGGTCGCGAACCGATTGGTCAACGGCAGGTTCAGGTACGGCGCGACGCTGTCCGCGGATGCGGTGGGAGCCGACACGATCGATGCCACCGTCACCACGGGGACCGCGACAGCGATCATGCGCCTGACGAGACTGCAGAGTGGACTCATGGGAGGTGCCTCATTCGGGACGGGCGCATGCCGGGACGGCGCGCGGCCGGATGGTGCCCAGGGGTGCTCCGGAGCAGGGTCGGGGTCAGGGCCGGGAGAGTTCGGTGGCGAGCCAGTCGACGGTCTGCATGCCGAACAGATCGGTGCCCCACCGGTAGAGATTCGTGAAGAACACCGACATGCTGCAGTCGGACGGCCGGTAGACGACGTCGGTGCCCATTGCGCGGTAACGGTCGGCGAGGTCACGCGAGTCCTGCGCGGGCACCACCGACATGAACGAGTCGTCGGCGCCGCACGAGGTGATCAGGATCCGCGATCGCGGTGCGTCACCCACGCCGAGTCGGTTGTCGTCGTAGACGTGCTGGAAGTCGGCGATGTCGGCTGGGTTCTCACCCGAGGTGAACATCGCCTCGAGCGGCAGGAACGGCGTGAAGAAGTAGGAGTTCTGACACTGTGTCCGCCACACGTCGGCCAGGGCCTTGCCGGCGGGGTTGAACTTCTCGTCGAGCCGCATCTCCGGATACTGGGGCTCGAGACCGAGCAGCGTCGCGAACACGAATCCGGATCCGATTCCGCCACCGGCGAAGCGGATGAAGTTGCGTTGGTCGACGACCATGCCCTCGAGGACGGTGGCCCTCAGATCGATCTCCGGTGCGTACGTCGGTTGCAGTTCGGCAGCGAACGCGCCTCCGACGCCACCGCCCGCGATCCCGAAGACGCCGACGGGAGCGTCGCGGCTCAGTCCGGCGTCGTCGACGGCGAAGGCCGCGCGGACACCGTCGAGCAGCGTCTTCGCAGCGTATTTTCCGGCGAACACGCCGTGCGGCGCGGGGTCGGCGTCGTTGCCGACGTCGGAGATGACGGTGGCGAGGCCCTGCCCCCACATGAGGGCGAGCGGACCGAGCGCCGACCACGCGGAGGCGTCACCGACGGCACCGCCGGACCACTGCGACGACGGGTGGCAGCGCGCTCCGACGCTGTCGTTGGCTTCCTGATAGGCGACGATCGGGCGGGTGGCGTTGTCGCGGCCGTCGTCGGGAATCATGACCACGCCGGTGCCGATGTCGGGGCTGCCGTCGAGGTTCTCCGTGACGTACATGATCTTCCAGGCGGATACGTTGCCCGGTTTCACCACGGTGAACAGTACGTCGAACGGTTTCGCCTTCAGCAGCGTGCCGGGTGCCTCGTCGCCGTGCAGCGGTGGTTCGTCGTAGAACGGGTCATGGCCGGTCGCACCGTCGATGATCTCCTGCGGTGTGGCGATCGTGGCGTCCTCGAACGTGCCGAGGACGTATCCGTTGAAGACCTCGTCGGGTGCGGGCGTGTCGACCGGGGCGTCACCCACCGGTTGGGCGATCGCGGTCGCCGCGCATCCCAGCACCACGAGTGCCGACGCCGACACCGCGGCCACGACGCGGGGAAGGACGAGTCGTCCAGATCTACCTCGCACCCGGATGTCCTCTCCGTCGCGCCTGTGATTGCGGACACGGTAGCCGAGACGGCGCGTCACGGACAAACGTCCCGTCCGCTGACGCCGGTCACCCGAATGTGCAACACTGTAATCAGTGCAATTTCGCACGTCGCACTCCCGAGGAGGGACGATCATGCGACATCCACACCATTTCGGACCGGGACGTCCGGGCGGCTGGCAGCAGGCCGACGTCCCCGACGCGAGCGACGCAGCCGAGTGGTTCGCCGGACGCCTACCCGACGACTGGTTCACGGGAGCCGCCACGGTCGAGGTCGACCGCGAGGAGATCGTCGTCACCGGCGAACTACCCGCGCCCGACGACGATTCCGGTGCCGCAGCCGACGGTCGCATCGCCCGGTTCCGCGAATCCACCCGACCCGAACGCATGCGCATCGCCGACGAAGCCGAGGCCCGCTACGGCCGCAAGGTGGCGTGGGCGGTGACACTCGGCGACCGGCACGTGCTGTTCACCCACCTGTCGGTGCCGGTGATGACCAGGCTCCGGCAACCGGAACGCAAGGTGCTCGACACCCTCGTCGACGCGGGGGTCGCGCGATCGCGGGCCGATGCGCTCAAGTGGACCGTGCGGTTGGCCGGCCGGCACGCCGACGAGTGGCTCACCGAGCTGCGGGAGGCGATGAGGAAGGTCGACGATCTGCGGGCCCGGGGTCCGGAGTTGTGACGGACTCCGTCATTCCGCCTGCGTGAGGACCCAGCCCACCGCGTCGTCGACCGAGTCGACCGTCCGGACACCGAGGGGGGCGGCGGGCCGTCGCACGACGATCACCCGGATCCCGAGTTCGGCGGCGGCATCGAGTTTGGCTCGGGTGAGCTCGCCACCGGAATCCTTGGTGACGAGCGTGTCGACAGCGTTGTCGCGCAGGAGTTCCCGCTCACCGTCGAGGGTGTAGGGGCCGCGCGCACACAGCACCGTCCACCCTGCGGGGGGTTCGTACCCGAGCGGATCGACGACGCGCACGAGCACCTGCAGGTCGGCGAGTGGGCCGACGAACCGCTGCAGCGTCTGCCGACCCGTGCTGAGGAAGATGCGGCCACCGGACGATGCGGCGGCGGCGGCATCGTCGTGATCGTCCACCCACGTCCACCGCCCCGACGGATCGGACCATCCGGGACGTTGCAGCCGCAGCAGCGGTGTCCCCGTCGCGGTGCACGCGGCAGCGGCGTTGGTGCTGATGCCGGCAGCGAAGGGATGGGTGGCGTCGACGACCGCGACGATCCGGTGTTCACGCAGGAACCGCGCGAGTCCGTCGGCACCACCGAATCCGCCGATCCGCACCTCCCCCACCGGCAGCGCCGGATTGCGCACGCGCCCCGCCAGAGACGACAGGAACACCGTTCCGGCGGAAGCGAGCTCACGCGCGAGGGCTCGCGCTTCGCCGGTGCCGCCGAGGATCAGCACGGTCACGACAGCGCCGCCGTGAGGGTGGGCGGCGCGGGGAGGTCGCCGAGCATCGCCAGGATGGCGTCGACGTCGAGATGCTCGTCGATCGCGTCGGCCAGCACATCGATGCGCGCTTCACGGGCGGCGGGGAAACTCACCGTGCCCGTGACGATCTCGCGGCCACGGAGCGAGGCGACCTCGCGCAGCCACGCACCGCGGAGCGCATCACCTTCGAGGCTGCCGTGCCACATCGTGCCGAACACGGCACCGGCGCGGGCACCACCGAGGAATTCGTCGCCGCCGAGACGGTCGATTCGGCCGTGGTGGATCTCGTACCCCGACGCGGGCACCCCCAGTGCGTCGCCGACCGGGAGCCGCAGCACTTTCGCGGAACCGAATTCGGTGCGCACGTCGAGCAGACCGAGGCCGCGGGCGGAGGCCCCGGCCTCACCCTCGACACCGTGCGGGTCGCGGATCTCACCGCCGAGCATCTGGAATCCGCCACAGATCCCCAGCACGACGCCCCCGCGGCGGGCGTGCTCGACGATCGCGGCGTCCAGACCCCGCGACCGCAGCCAGGCGAGGTCGGCCAGCGTCGCGCGGGTGCCGGGTACGACGATCACATCGGTGTCCGCGAGCGCGCGTGGATCGTCGACGAAGCGCACCCGCACATCCGGTTCGAGGCACAGTGCATCGACGTCGGTGAAGTTGCTGACGCGCGGCAACATGACGACGGCGATCGTGAGCGCACCCTCCCCGTCGTGGGCAGGCCGAGACGTCAGTGCGAGGGAATCCTCGGAGTCGAGCCACATGTCGCGCAACCACGGCACCACCCCGAGGACGGGGCGGCCGGTCAGGTCGTGCAGCGAGTCGAGCCCGGGCCGCAGCAAGCCGACGTCGCCGCGGAACTTGTTGATCACGAATCCGCGGACCAGGGCCTGGTCGGCGGCGTCGAGGAGCGCCACCGTCCCGAACATCGAGGCGAAGACGCCACCGCGGTCGATGTCGCCGACGAGGATCGTGGGCAACGAACCATGCTGCGCGAGGCCCATGTTGACGTAGTCGTGTGCACGCAGGTTGATCTCGGCGGCGCTACCCGCCCCCTCGCACACCACCACGTCGACGCGGCCACGCAGGTCGTCGAACGCCGCGAACGCGGCCTCCGCGAGATGACGGCGCCCCCCGGCGAACTCGCCGGCCTCGAGGGTCCCGGCCGGACGCCCGCGCACCACGACGTGACTGCGCCGGTCGCTTCCGGGTTTGAGCAGCACCGGGTTCATGGCCGACTCCGGTTCGGCGCGCGCCGCGACGGCCTGCACCCACTGGGCGCGGCCGATCTCGACACCGTCGCCGGTGCCGGGATCGACCGCGACCATCGAGTTGTTCGACATGTTCTGCGCCTTGAACGGCGCGACGGTCAGTCCGCGGCGAGCCAGGGCCCGGCACAGTCCGGTGACGACCACGGACTTTCCCGCGTCCGAGGTCGTTCCGGCGACGAGCAGGCCCCGCCCCACGTCAGGCCGGGACGGAGACGCGGCGGGACGACCGTTCGGTGAGGAACGCGAAGGCGAAGCCCAACGCCGCCCACAGGGTGAGTTGCACCGACACGGAGGCGACGCGGAACTGCCACAGCAGCGACGCCGGGAAGTCCTCACCGACCTCGTCGATGGTCGGGAGCACCAGGTACCCGAGGCCCACGACGACGAGGAACGCGACGACCGGGGCAATGATCCGGACAGTGTGCAGTTCCTGCGTCGCGACGGCCTTCGCCACCGCGACCGCCACCGCGACCGCGACGAGACCGAGGACGACCGCGGCCAGCCACAGCAGCGTGCGTTCGTCGATGGTGTCGGGGTCACCGACGGCGGGCGGGTTCGCGGGGTACTTGACGAACGGCACGGCCGCGATCGCGAGCCACGCCAGTCCGGCACCGGTGAGGGCGAGTTTCCAGCCGGGCAGGTCGGTGTGGCGGCGCGCGAAGTGCAACACCGACGCGTACAGCGCACCGAGCGCCGTTCCGGCGAGGGCGGTGGCGAGGAACAGTCCGGCCTTCTGGCCGGTGCGGCTCACCTCCGCGTCGTCGCCGTGACTGTGCCCTGCCTCCGCGTCCTCGGCCGCCGCACCCGCATCGTGCGAGTGCGCGTCCGCGGCGGCCTCCTCCAGCGCGATCGCCGAGTCGACGTGCGGTTCGCCGACGACGAAGGCGACCGCACCGGCGAGCAGACCCGCGAGCAGGCCCGCGAGCAGACCACGCAACAACAGTTGAACGAATGTTCCAGGCATCGATCGGCCCGCTCTCAGTGGCACGGAAGGCCGAGCAGATGCCGGCCGTCGTGCATGAGCTCGTGCATGAACATGCCGGTGCGCGACACGGCTCCCTGATCGAAACCGACCAGGTAGAGCACGAGCATCGCCAGCACGATCACCGCGGCGAGGGCCGCGGCGAGCGCCGCGGTGCCGAGCGAGTCATCCGGGGTGTGGACCACGGCCATAACGAAACCTCCTGGGATTACGCGTCCCATCGTGAAAGGACACGCGCCGCGGGAGTTTTCTGGCTCCAGGACGATCCGGGGATCCCCTGTCACAGTGGCGCGACCGCTCCGGTGTCCCACCGGATTACCTGCACCTCGGCACATGCGTACCGAGGAACAATTCCACCGGCGGTCTTCTCCTGTCAAGCGGCGATCGTGCGGGTGAGCACGCGAGAATGCGTGTGTGCCCCGACTGTTCCTCATCGCCCACGCCTCCACCGACGCGCAGCGTCACGTGCGGTTCCCGGACGACGAACGCCTCGCCGATCGGGGACTGCGGGAGACGATCCGCGTCGAGCCTCCCGTCGTCGATCGGATGCTCAGCGCCCCGGAGCGCCGCGCGGTCGGCACCGCAGCAGCGTGGGGCGTCACCGCGGTCGTCGACGAGCGTCTCCGGGACCTCGACCACGGTGTGTGGCGCGGCCTTCCGATGGACGACGTCCCCGAGTCGGAACTCGCACGATGGCTCTCCGATCCGGATGCGGCACCGCACGGTGGTGAGTCGCTCACCGGCCTGATCGCGCGGGTCGGTGCGTGGCTGGCGGATCTCGGCGATCCGGACGAACGGGTGGGTGCGATCACGCATCCCGCCGTGATCCGGGCCGCGCTCGTACACACGCTGTCGGCGCCGGCATCCGCGTTCTGGCGGATCGACGTGCGGCCGGTGAGCGTGACCCGGTTGCACGGTCGCGGCGAACGCTGGACGCTGCGCCTCGGCTGACACCGCGCCGCGGGACGGTCGAGACGTCCCGGTCACCAGGTCACGTCGCGGGCGCACTGCTGCCCGTCGACGGTCGACTCCACCTGGACGGTCGCGTGGTCGAGTCCGTGCGCGGCGAGCGTCGTGCGGGCCGATTCGAGCACCCACTGCGCGTCGTGGTCACTGACGAGGTGGACGGTGGCGACGTCCATTCCGGTGGTGAGGGTCCACACGTGCAGGTCGTGGACGCTCGCGACACCGGGCAGGGCCTGCAGGTCACCGCGGACCGCGTCGACGTCGAGGTGGGCCGGGGAGGCCTGGGTGAGGATGCGCAGGGACTCCGCGGCGAGGCGTACTGCGCGCGGCACCACCCACAGGGAGATCAGGACACCGACGACGACGTCGGCGAAGCTCCAGCCGAAGACGAGGACGAGGGCTCCTGCGACGAGCACGCCGACGGATCCGACGGCGTCGGCGAGCACCTCCATGTAGGCGCCGCGCACGGCGAGGCTGCCCTTGGCGTCCGTGCGGAGCATCAGCATCACGACGAGGTTGGCGAGCAGTCCCGCGAGCGCGGTGAGGATCATGGGCAGGCCGGGCAGTTCGGGGGTGTCGCCGATGCGCCCGATCGCCTCGTACATGACCCACGCGGCGACTCCGAGCAGCAGCACGGCGTTGCCCATGGCGGTGAGCACCTCGGCGCGGTGCCACCCGAACGTGCGGGCGGCCGCGGTGCTGCCCCTGCGCGCCAGGAGGAGCGCGACCATCCCCATCGAGACACCGACGACATCGGTGAGCATGTGGCCGGCGTCGGCGAGCAGCGCCAACGATCCGATCCACAGGCCGACGACCGCCTCGAGGACGAGGAATACGCCGAGGATGCCCAGCGAGATCGCCATCCTCCGGATGGTGGTGTTCGACGGCCCGGCAGCGTCGTGACCGCCGCCTACCCCGTGCGAGTGTCCGTGACCGGCCCCCATGTTGCTCCTTCCGCCGCGGCCATCGTATGCATAGATGCGCATATGTTCAACGGCTACGTCCCTCCGTGGGCGCCCCCGGACACCTGTGCATAATGACGCCAGCGTTGCTGACGCCCACAGCAGGGGAAGTCCGGTCGAAATCCGGCGCTGACCCGCAACGGTGGACTGTCGAAATCGACAGTGAGCCCGAATACCTGCGTGGGTGTCCGCGACTCCGACAATCGCCGTGGTCTGCGAAACGGGGTCCGGCAAGGCAGTTCGTGCACCCGCGATCCGGGCGGCGCGCTGTCGTGGTGGAGTCCGGCCGCAGCCCACCCCAGCAGAGCACGAGGTCCCATGCTCCCCGTCCGTCCAGCACGCTCCACGTCCACCGTCGTCACCGTCCTCGCCGTCGCGGGAGTACTGGTGACGGGTTGCTCACGCGGCACCGGCACCGCCGACACCGCCGAGGCGGTAGCGTTCGCGGAACCGGTGACCGTCACCAACTGCGACCGCACCGCCACGTTCGACGCACCCCCGCAACGGATCGTCTCGATGAACGACCACGTCACCGAAACCCTCATCCAGATGGGCGCGGGCGACCGCATCGTCGGCATGGGGTACGGCAAGCAGGACGACCCGCTGCCGGAGACGGCCGCGCAGTTCGCCGCGATCCCGGCGCTGGCCGAGGAGTACCCGACGTCCGAGCAGGTACTCGACCTCGAACCCGACCTGGTCGTCGGCGGCATGCGCAGCGCCTTCGACGACAAGAACGGCCTCGGCCGCGACAGCCTCGAAGCCGCCGGAATCGGCACCTTCCTGTTCTCCGAGTACTGCGGCGAAGGATTCCCCGACATCGGCCTGCTCGAGAACGACTTCACGCAACTCGGCGCGCTCCTCGGCGTGGAAGCAGGTGCTGCGGCGCTCACCGAGCGCATCACCACCGGCCTCGACGCCGTCCGTGACCGGCTCGATGCCGCCGGGGTCGATCCCGTCCGCACCTTCTTCTACGACTCCGGCGAAGCGGAAGCCATGTCGGTCGGCGGCGTCGGCAGCGGTCAGCTCATCAGCGACTACGCCGGTGCCGAGAACATCACCTCCGACGGTGAGAAGCCCTACCCGAAGGCGAGTTGGGAAGTGATCGGCGAGCGGCAGCCCGAGGCGATCGTCGTGCTCGACTACGGAGCCACCAGCGCAGACGACAAGATCGCGTTCCTGAAGAACCAGCCCATCATGATGACCACCCCCGCCGTGCAGAACGATCGATTCATCGTGGTCCCGCTCGACGACTTCTTCGAGAGCTCCCGCATGGTCACCTCCGTCGAAACCATCGCCCGCGGCCTGCACCCCGACGTCTTCGACGCATGAGCACCCTGACCGAAACCCCCGCGCGGACCCCCGCGCGCGTCGCGCCGCCACCCACCGGGACGCCACCCCCACCCCGCAGGCGCTCCCTGTGGTCGGTGGTCACCGCGCTCTCGGTGACACTGGCGCTCACCGTCGTCGTCGCCGTGTCACTCGGCACGATCACCATCCCGTTCGGTGACGTGTGGGCGATCGTCGGTCACCGGCTCTCCCCCACCGTGTTCGGATCCCTGCTCGGGGAGCCCTGGTGGAGCGACACCCGGGACGCGATCGTCTTCGAATCACGGCTCCCCCGCGCGCTGACCGCCGCCGTGGTCGGTGCGTCACTCGCCATCGCGGGCGCGGTGGCGCAGGCGGTGACCCGCAATCCGCTCGCCGACCCCTACCTGCTGGGGGTGTCGTCGGGGGCGGGTTTCGGTGTCGCCACCCTGACGGTCCTGGGTTTCGGTGCGGGAGTGGCCGGGATCTTCACCCTCCCGCTCGCCGCGTTCGCCGGCGCCCTCATCCCGTTGGCGGCGACCGTCGTGGTCACCTTGCGTGCACATTCGGTCACCGCGATCGTGCTGGTCGGTGTCGCACTGTCGATGGTGTTCTCCTCGGCGATCACCTTCGTCCTGCTCGTGCTCGGCGACGTCCACCAACTCGGGACCGTCATGCAGTGGCTCGCGGGCGGGTTCGGCGACGCCACCTGGCTGTCGCTGATCGCCCCCACCGTCGTCCTCGTCGTGGTGGGGGCGGTCGTGGTGCTGTGCGGCCGACAACTCGACCTGCTGCTCACCGGCGACGACGGTGCGACCGCGCTCGGGATGAACGTGCCGCGTTTCCGCGTCCTGATTCTCCTGGCGGTCTCGCTGCTCGCGTCCGCAGCCGTCGCGGTGTCGGGCACGATCGGATTCGTCGGACTGCTCGTGCCGCATCTCGCGGTCTTCCTCGTGGGCCGGAACGCGGCACGACTGATCCCCACGGCGGCGCTCCTCGGCGCACTCGCCCTCGTCCTCGCCGACATCATCGCCCGCTCGGTCAGCGGCACCACCGAACTACCCATCGGGGTCGTCACCGGACTCGTGGGCGGGCCGATCTTCATCGCCATGCTGTGGCGTCGCTACCGGAGGGCAGCCGCATGACCCGGCTACGCGCATCCGCAGTCGAGACCCGCCTCGGCGAACGGACGGTACTGCACGGCGTCGACCTCGACGTCGCGCCCGGTGAAGTGCTCGCACTCGTCGGTCCCAACGGAAGCGGCAAGACCACCCTGCTGCGCACCTGCTATCGGGCGCTGTCGGTCAGCGGCGGCGCGATTCTGCTCGACGACACCGCCGTCCACACGATGCGCCGCCGGGACGTGGCGCGCACGATCGGTGTCAGCACGCAGGAACCCACGGTGCACGGCGGGGTGACGGTGCGCGAATCCGTGCGGCTCGGCAGGTCCGTCCAGCGCGGATGGCTCGAGCCGTTCCGTCCCGAGGACGATGCCGTGGTCCGCTCCGTGCTGGCCCGGGTCGCGCTCACCGACCACGCCGACCGGGACGTCGCGGCCCTGTCCGGTGGAGAGCGGCAACGGGTGTCGATCGCGCGGGCCCTCGCCCAGGAACCCGACGTGCTGCTTCTCGACGAACCGACGAACCATCTCGATCTCCGCCACCAACTCGGTGTCCTGGGTGTGCTGCGCGAACTCGCCGCCGACGGTCTCGCGGTGCTCGTGACACTGCACGACATGCGCCTGGCTGCGGAGTACTGCGACCGCATGGCCGTGCTGCGGGACGGTTCGATCGTCGACGTCGGCGTACCCGAGGACGTACTCACCCCGGAGCTGCTCGGCGACGTCTTCGGGGTCCGGGGAGAACTGCGCGCCGTCGACGGCCGACGCGTACTCGACCTGATCGGGCTCGTCGATGACTGAGCGCTCCACGGAAGTCCCCCGAGAAGAACACACCGGGGCCGCCTACCGGCGCGTCACCGCAGCGCTCGGCGAGTTCGCCCACACCACGGACCTCACCGGCCACGACGAATTCCCCGGGCTGCTGCTGACGGATCCCGAATGGCTCGCCGATCGGGTCGCCGACACCGGACGACGCTGGGGCTGCGACGACGCCCGGGTCAACGGCACACTGTGGTGGTATTCGGCGAGTTCCACCCTGGTTGCCGCACCGTTGGCGATGCTCCTGACCGACGGCCTCGCTCCCGACCCCGATCTCACACAGTTGCGGTGTGCGCTGCGCGAGAACGGCTACCTCGCCGCGGTGCGGTCGCCACGGCTGCTCCGGATGGGCGACTATTCGACGGCTCTCGTCGCTGCGCACGACGCGATGATCTCGGCGTTGGCCGCGGTGTCGGGTGCCGCGCCCCGCGCGCTGTGGGCGATCGCCGCGGACTCGATCGCCGGTCGCGCCCTCACCGCCGGCCGCGCGCTCGGCCGGATCGGTGACGGGTGCGCACTCGCGGAATCCGTGACCGTCGCGCCGATGCCGACACCGCGATACGTCGACATCGAGGGGGCGGGTCGCGGCGAACGATTCGTCCGGAGGTGTTCGTGCTGCCTGATCTACACCGCGACGGGCGGCGACAAGTGCAGCACCTGCCCCCGACGCACGCCCACCGAACGGCATGCGCGGCTGCTCGAGCGGGTCGTCGGCGCTCACTCCTGCGGCGGGTAGGCGGGCCGTTCGACGGTCGGCGGCAGCAAGGCGATCGCCGAGATCCGGCGCAGCCCCGCCACCTGCATCAGGTCGACGAGCAACGACCGGAGTTGCGCGAACACCACCGTCGCCGACACACCGGCCCCCTCGACGAGATCCGGTTTCAGTTTCTTCGCGACGGTGCGCAGCACCCGCGCCGCGTCCGCCTGATCGGGATGTTCCCCGGGCTCGGCCATCGCCATGTCGTGCAGAACATCGAGTGCGTCGGCGACATCCGCGATGACGGCCACGATCCTCGGGTCGAGGATCTCGTCGTCCCGCACCACCGTCAGGGAGCGGCGGGAGAGCACCCGGATGTTGCGCATCGCATTGTCGAGGGGATCGGCCGCCGCCGTGAGCCGGGCGAGCCGATTGCGGCTGTTCCAGTACAGCGGCGACAACCGGCTGATCTCGTGGCCGCCCTTCAGATTCGACCGCATCGCATCGATCGCCGGCTGGGTGGCGCGGGCGGTCTTCAACGCGTCGACGATCGGTGCCGGCGTGTTCTCCACCAGACCGGACTCGACATCGCGCAGCACCGATGCCGCGGTGGACAGGATGTCCGCGGCGTTCTTGCGGGCGCGGCGGACGGGATGGGTGGGAATCAGCGCGACGACCGCGATACCCACGAGTCCGCCGACGAGCGCGTCGACCATCCGCTCGATGCCGCCGCTGCCACCCGGCGGCAGCAGCGTCGCCACGAGCACCGCCGAGTTACCCGCCTGCATCGAGAAGATCGGCCCGCTGTTGAGCATCACCGCGGTGCCCATGGCCATCGCCACCACGAGCGCGATCTGCCACGGCCCGCTGCCGATCTGCGAGACCAGCAGGTCGCCGACGCCGATCCCGATGGCCACGCCGCAGACCAGTTCGATCGACCGGCGCAGCCGCGCTCCCAACGACAACCCCAGCGACACCACGGCCGCGATCGGCGCGAAGAACGCCTGGGAGTGGCCGATGACGCTCGTCGCGACCCACCACGCGACTCCCGCCGCGATCGCGCACTGCAGGATCGGCAGCGCCGACGAACGCAGACGCGCCGCCGATCCCGTCACCCGGCCCCGGAACACCGCTGCCGCGGGACCGACCCTCCGGTGCACCCCGAGGGTCCGTCCGCGCCACCCGACGGTCCTCGCGGACGCAGCCCCGCTCGACGACTCGTGCTTCGGCGACGCGTGCTTCGGCGGATCAGACTTGGCGGACACCGAGGCTATTCGACTCCGAGTGCTTCGGCCGCGCGCGGATCGCAGTCCTCGAGCAGGTCGAGGCAGCGGGCGTGCTCATCGTTCTCACCGATCGTCTTCGCGGCCTGCGCGAGCACCGCGACGCACCGCAGGAACCCGCGGTTCGGTTCGTGGCTGTAGGGAACGGGACCGAATCCCTTCCAGCCGTTGCGACGCAACTGGTCGAGACCACGGTGGTAGCCGGTGCGGGCGTACGCGTAGGCGGCGATGGTCTCGCCGCTCTCGAACGCGGCCTCCGCGAGATACGCCCACGCGATCGACGCGGTGGGATGCGCCGCGGCCACCGCCGCGGGATCCTCGCGATCGAGCAGTGCCGACTCCGCCTCGTCGTCACCGGGCAACAATGTGGGCTGGGGTCCGAGGAGATCACCGAAAGACGTCATGGGGTCATTGTGCCCGTCGGGGTGCATCGGTCGATAGGCTCCCCGAGGAACAGCAATCACAGGGACAGAACGTCGAACGGGGTGCACCGCGTGTCGGACCGGAAGAACGAAGAACCGATCGAGGAGTCGTCGAGCACGCCCGAACCGCCGGTCGAGGAGACGTCGTCGACCGGGCCCGCACCGGACACCGACGCCGCCGATCCCGCCGATCCCGCCGATCCCGCCGAGACACCCGACGCCTCCACCGGTCCCGATGCTTCCGACGACGGATCCGGCGACGACACCGCAGCCGACACCGAAGCCGACACCGGGAACGCTCCCGCCGCCGCGCAGGACACCCCGCCCGCCGCAGCGGATGCGGAGCACGACGGCGAATCGGCCGATGCCGGTCCCGATGAGCAGCCCACCTCCGGTCCCGATGAGCAGCCCACCGCCGGTGCGGACTCCCCTACGGTCGAGGAGACCTCCGGTACGGGTCGCGCCGACGACCCCGACACACCCGCCGACACCGCACCCGCAGCAGCGCCCGAACCGGCAGGCCCCGAACCGGCAGCGCCCGAACCGGCAGGCACGGAACCATCCGAAGCCGCGACGGTGGCGATGCCGAAGTTGAGCAAGCCCACCGCCGACGACCCCGCCGGCCCGTCCTCCGGGTCGGAGGCACCGACGGTGCAGATCCCGGTGACGGCGCACTCCCCCAAGGCACCACCGCAGCGCATCGCACCGCGCGTCCCCGAACCCCCGCAACCGGAACCTGCACCGTTCTCACCGGCACCGACACCGACCCGGATCCCCCCGGCCGAGAACCGGGGCAGCTCCCGCCGGGCACTGATCGCGGGGGTCGCCGTCGTCGTGGTCGCGGTCGTCGCAGTGTTCCTCGTGGTGCAGTTCCGGGCGGCGAATTCTCCGGAGGCCGCGGTCCGCAACAGCGTCGACGCGTTCGTCGATGCCCTGACGAGCGGCGACCTCGACCGGCTGAGCAGCACGACGTGCGGTTCGCTCGCCGAGTTCTACGAGACGGTCGACCCCGACGAGTTCCGCAGCATCCACCGGTTGGCGGTGGAGCAGGGATCCGTGCCGGTCGTGACGAGCATCGACAAGGTCCAGATCACCGACGACACGGCGATCGTGGAGGTCACCGCGCACACCGCCGCCGATCCGGGCGACGAGACGGCCCGCACCTTCGACCTCACCCGTGAGGACGAGGTGTGGCGGGTGTGCAACGACTGATCCCCGACCGGGAACGCCCGAGCCGCGCCCGGGCCGTCACGGAATGTGGATGTCCCGCGACACACGCACCTCGTGGATCGTGGCGACGGCCCGCCGGCGCAGCGGCCCGCACGACGGGTCCCATCCGGCGAGCAACTCGTCGACCTTCGTGTGCATCTCCTTGCGGAGCCGCTCGAACGAATCGTCGGCGCGTTCACCGACGTACCCGAGGAGCAACCACCACGCCCAGGCCACGGCCCCCGCGTTGGCGATGAAATCGGGGATCACCGTGATTCCGCGGGCGGTGAGGTCGAGTTCCGCGTCGGGGGTGGTCGCCGAGTTCGCTGCCTCGACGACGAGCCCGGCGTGGACGTCGGCGCAGTTCCGGCTCGTGATCGCATACGACACGGCCGCCGGGACGAGCACGTCGACGGGGAGTCCGAGGACCACCTCGCGCGGCAACTGCTGCACGTGGCGAGGGACACGTGACCGGTCGATCTCTCCGTAGACGTCGCGGGTGTCCAGCAACGCGGGGATGTCCAGTCCCGCCGGGTCGAACAGTGTTCCCACGGCATCGGCGACGGCCACGATCCGCAGCCCGGCATCGTGCAGGTACCACGCGGCGCCCCCGCCCATCGTGCCCACCCCCTGCACCGCGACGGTCGTCCCGGCGTGGCCGCGGCCCCGGCGGTCGACGGCGGCCAGGCACGCCTGCGCCACGCCGTATCCTCCGATGACGTCGCCGAGCGATCCGCCGCGGGCACGCACCGCCAGCCCGGCCCTGATGCGGGCGGCGGTCCGTTCCGGGTCGGCGGAGCGTGCGATCGCGGCGTGATACGACTGTTGCAGTCCGAGCGCGTCGAACACGTCGTCGAGCAGATGCTGCGGCACCCCGAGATCCTCGGCGGTCACCCAGTGATGGTCGAGGAACGGCCGCATCGCCTCGCAGAACCGGGTCAACACACCGGTGGAGCGCGGATCCTTCGGGTCGAAGTCGATGCCGCCCTTGGCGCCGCCGACGGGAAGATCGAACACGGCGGTCTTGTTCGACATGCCGGCTGCGAGATCCTCCACCTCACCGAGGGTGCAGCCCTTGCGCATTCGCGTACCGCCGGTGGCGAGTCCGGCGACGAGGGTGTCGATCACGAGGTATCCGCGGGCACCGGTGACCGGATCGTTCCATTCGATCCGCATGGTCGGTTCGCGGCGTCGCGGTGCACCCTCGACGAAGGGGGTCACCGGGGTGAACGCGGACTCTTCCGGCCGCTCCAGGGGATGCTCGACGATGGTCACTGCGTGCCTCCCGACGTCAGGGCGTGTGCTCGGTCCGTGACACCAGGATGGGGTCGTGCGCGGGCGGCCGTCCAGCGACATTTCGTGGACGGATCCGTTCACCATCCGTGGACGGTCGGTGTGGGCCTATGGTGCAGAAATGGAGTTGTCGCTGCATCGCCTCAAGCTCCTGCGCGAACTCGTGCGGCGGGACACGGTGACGGCCACCGCCCACTCGCTCGGATACACGGTGTCGGCGGTGTCCCAGCAGCTCGCGCAGCTGGAACGTGACGCGGGCACCCGACTGTTCGAACGGCAGGGGCGGCGCGTCGTGCTGACCGAAGCGGGTGTGGTGCTCGCCCGGCACGCGGAGGAGATCCTCGCCGCGGTGGACCGGGCGGCGATCGCGGTGGAGGCCGCCCGCAACGGGGTGTCGGCGCAACTGTCCGCGGGGGTGTGGGCGTCGGTGGCGGCGGGCCTGCTGCCGACGGCTCTGAAACTGCTCGCGGGTGAACACCCCGGCATCGAGGTGTTCACCCGGGAACTGGCACCGGAGGACACCGCGGGTGCGGTGCGTGAGGGCTCGCTCGACTTCTCGTTCGTGATCGACTACTCGAACCACCCGATGCCCCCGGACCCGTACCTGACCCGCCGGATCATCGCGCTGGAGCGGATGTACGCCGCGCTTCCACCCGGGTCCGGGGTCGGTGACAGCACCGCGCTCGCCGATCTCGCACGCCGTCCGTGGATCCTGTCGGGACGCCGGTCCCATTTCGGACGCGCCGTCCGCACCGCATGCCAGACCGCGGGATTCGAACCGACCGTCGTGCACGAGGTCGGTGAACAGGCCACGGCCCTGGCGATGGTCGGTGCCGGCCTGGGGGTGACGCTCGTCTCGGATCTGGGTCTGCGCCTGATGCCCGACGACATCGACATCGTCCCGCTCGACGACACGTTCTTCCGGACGGTGTCGATCACCTACCGGACGACGAACACCGGCCGGGTGTCGTTGCAGTTCGTCGTCGACGCCGTCGCCGCGGCAGCGGAGATCCTCGGCGTCGGCACGCGGCCGGACCGGTGACGACCCGCAGACCCGCGCCGCGCGCACGGCCCGCGACGCTGCCGGTGAACGGCGGCGTCGCGGGCCGTGTGATGACGTCGCGTCCTGCCGCGACGGCGGAGATCCTGCCTGCGGAGATCTAGCCTGCGGCGACCTGACCGGCCGACACCGATCGGCCCGCGGACCTGAGGTCGTTGCATGCCTCGACGACCCGTTCGGTCATCGACGCCTCGGCCTTCTTCAGGTAGCTGCGGGGGTCGTAGACCTTCTTGTTCCCGACCTCGCCGTCGATCTTCAACACGCCGTCGTAGTTGCCGAACATGTGTCCCGCGACCGGACGGGTGAACGCGTACTGGGTGTCGGTGTCGACGTTCATCTTCACGACGCCGTAACCCAACGCCTCGTCGATCTCGGACTTCAACGATCCGGATCCGCCGTGGAAAACCAGATCGAAGGGCTTCGAGCCTTCCTTCAGGCCGAGTTTGCGGGTCGCAGCGGCCTGCCCCTCGGCGAGCACCGCCGGCTTCAGCTTGACGTTGCCGGGCTTGTACACACCGTGCACGTTGCCGAACGTCGCGGCGAGCAGGTACTGCCCCTTGTCGCCGGCACCGAGCGCGTCGACGGTCTTCTCGAAGTCCTCGACGGAGGTGTAGAGCTTCTCGTTGATGGCGTTCTCGACACCGTCCTCCTCACCGCCGACCACACCGATCTCGATCTCGAGGATGATCTTCGCGGCTGCCGCAGCGGCGAGCAGTTCCTGCGCGATCTCCAGGTTCTCGTCGATCGGGATGGCGGAGCCGTCCCACATGTGCGACTGGAACAGCGGGTTCCGGCCGGCGTCGACGCGCTCCTGGGAGATCGCGATGAGCGGCCGCACGAACCCGTCCAGCTTGTCCTTGGGACAGTGGTCGGTGTGCAGCGCGATGGTCACGTCGTACTTCTCGGCGACCACGTGCGCGAACTCGGCGAGCGCGACGGCACCGGTCACCATGTCCTTGACACCGAGACCGGAACCGAACTCGGCGCCGCCGGTCGAGAACTGGATGATGCCGTCGCTGCCGGCGTCCGCGAAGCCCTTGATGGCGGCATTGATGGTTTCGGACGAGGTGCAGTTGATGGCCGGGAATGCGAAAGAGTGCTCCTTCGCGCGGGCGATCATCTCGGCGTAGACCTCGGGAGTCGCGATAGGCACAGCGGCTGTCCTCCAGGTGAGAGTCGATCGGCTTGCCCGCGGGGGGGTACTGCGGGTGCCGCGGTTGTCCCAGCAGTATGTCAACCGATCGCCCCGGAACACAGCCGGACCGGGTCCACTCGCGCACACTCGAGCACGGCCGTGTTCTCCGTCGCCGGTACGCTGGAGTCCGTGAATCTGCTCGAAGCCTCGGAATCCGTGACCGATCTGGCCCTGATGCCGGGCTTCCTCGACCCGGTCAACCTGCTGAACTCGTTCGGGACCTGGATGCTCGTCGGGTTGCTCGTCGTCGTGTTCGTCGAGTCCGGTCTGCTGTTCCCCCTGCTCCCCGGCGACTCACTGCTGTTCACCGCGGGCCTGATCGCTGCATCGAAGTCGGCCGAGGTCGAGCCGTTCGCACCCCTGTGGGTGCTGATGGTGACGATCCCCATCGCCGCGGTCCTCGGCGACCAGGTGGGCTACTTCATCGGCACCAAGGGCGGCACGAGACTGTTCAAGGACGACAACGCGAGACTCTTCAAGAAGAAGTACATCGACGAAGCACACGCGTTCTTCCTGCGGCACGGCCCGGCGATGATCTTCTTCGCCCGGTTCGTGCCGATCGTCCGCACCTACGCGCCGCTCGTCGCGGGCGCCGCGAAGATGCCGTACCGCGTGTTCATCACCTACAACGTGATCGGTGGCATCGTCTGGGGTGCGGGTGTGACCCTGCTCGGCTACCTGCTCGGGCAGATCACGTTCATCGCCGACAACGTCGACATCATCTTCCTGCTGATCGTGTTCGTGTCGGTGCTGCCCATCATCAGCGAGGTCGTCAAGCGGTTCCTCGCGTCGCGCCGCGACGGCGACGGGACCGACACCGCGAACCCCGACACCGCGAACCCCGACACCGTGAACCCCCGTGCCGACCATGCCGGCACCGCGACCACCGACGACGCGAACGCGGAGACCCGGCCGCTGCCCACCGTCCGCGACTGAACGCCGAACATCCTCAGGGGGCCGCGGACGCCACAGCGTGCGCGGCCTCCATCAGCATCCAGCCCCCGAGCTGCACCGACAGGTCGCGTTCGGCGATCGACGAGGGTCGCACACTGCCCGCGGTGAACTGCGCGACGGTACCCGACGAACCGGGCAGCTTCGCCGGCAGCGACCAATCCCGCCCGAACAGCGGCAGTCCCTCGATCTGCAATCTGTTCTCCCATGCCGCATCGGCGGAGGCGAGCACGATCCGCCGCGCGGAGGCACGGGCACGCACGTCGTCGCTGTCGTGCACCGGCAGGGTCGTCGCGACCATCGCCAGGTAACGGGCGAGGATCCCGTTGAACAGTCCGCCGTCGCCGCCCCCACCGCCGACGACGACGCTGCGATCGGTCAGTTCCGAATCGACGGCGTCGACCAGGGCGTGCACCCGCAGTCGATGCCGCGGATCGTCGAGTTGCACCGCCAGTTCCGTCTCGACCCCGAGCACCACGCCCTGGCAGTACGAGTAGACGGCACGGTCGATCCGGCCGTCGCGGATTCCGTCGAGGATCAGCCCCGTGCCGGGGTCGAGCAGCATCTCGTGGATCCAGTCCGCCATCTCCTGCGCGCGCCACAGCCTGCCGGCACGGGCGAGCAGCAACGCCGCGGGTCCGTTGGCGGGCGTGTTGAAGAAGTCGTCGCCGCGCCGCCAGGGGATGCCGCCACCGCGCTCCGGCTGCCACGCGTCGAACAGTTCGTCGACCAGGGTGGTGACCGCACCCCGATGATCGACGTACAGATGCCGCTGGGCACGTTCGAGCGCGAGCCCGAGCCACGCCATGTCGTCGAAGTAGTTGTTCGTCCACCCCGTGAGATTGCGGATGCGGTGGCTGCGCGTCAGGCGCACCACGCGACGGCGACCACGGGGACCACCGTCGCCCTCCGGAAGATCCGCGTCGGGGACGCGGACAGCGGCGTCGACGGCGAGGTCGATCAGATGGGCCTGCCACCAGTAGTGCCAGCTGCCGAAGGCGCGTTCGTGGCGGGTGGCCGGCCAGCCGACGACACCGAGCGCGGTACCGGGTAGCCCCCACAGTCGACGTACGTGCCGGGACGTGACCGCCGCTTCGGCCGCGTCCGCCCGGTCGGACCACAGTTCCGGCATATCCACATCATCCTTGTCCCGCGAGCAGCGCGGACGCGAATGGTCCGCGCTTCTACATCCCGCGCGGCACGACCGGCGTTACCGGATCGTGCCCTACCAGGCGTCGCCCAGGTCTGCGTGCTGCCGGATCCACGCGTGCATGGCGATGCCCGCGGCGACACCGGCATTGATGGACCGCGTCGATCCGAACTGCGCGATCGACACGGTCATCGACGCGATCTCCCGGGCCCGTTCCGTCACTCCCGGCCCTTCCTGGCCGAACAGCAGGAGACAGTTGCGCGGCAACGTCACCGTCTCGAGCGGAACACTGCCCGGTGTGTTGTCCACGGCCACGATGGTCAGATCGTGGTCGGCCGCCCACTCGATGAGCGTGTCGACGTCGGTGTGGTGCATCAGATGCTGGTACCGGTCGGTGACCATCGCGCCGCGCCGGTTCCAACGTCGACGGCCCACGATGTGCACGGCCGCCGCCGCGAACGCGTTGGCGGTACGCACCACGGTGCCGATGTTCGCGTCGTGCCCGAAGTTCTCGATGGCCACGTGCAGCGGATGACGGCGCGCGTCGATGTCCGCGACGATCGCATCCCGTGTCCAGTACCGGTAGGCGTCGACGACGTTGCGGCGGTCTCCGTGGGCGAGCAGTTCCGGGTCGTAGCGGGCGTCGGTGGGCGGCTCCGTGCCGTACTCGTCCACCCACGGTCCGAGCCCGTGCGGGTGCTCGCCCCACTCGGTCGGTCCCTGCGCGTCGGTGGCGTCCGGGACGGCGGGGTGCTCCGGGACGGCGGGGTGCTCCGGTCGGTCGTTCACGATCAGAACGTCTCGTTCGACGACGACGCGATGGTGAATCCGTGCCGGGTTCCGTCGTTGACGCACGTGACGTCCACGGCCGTGGTGACGCAGGTGTAGCCGAGCTGTGACAGCGGCGCACCGGCGGGCAGCACCGACGCCGTCCCCTCGACCGGCAGGTACACGGGGCCTCCCGAACACAGGAACTCGCCCTCTCCGCTGTCGACCACCCGCATGCCGTGGCCCCAGTTCACCATGCAGTCGTCGGGCTGCGGCGGCACCGGATCCGTGATCCCCTCGCACCCCGCCTCGGTGCGTCCCGGCAACTGCACGATGCCGCAGGTGAACTGCCCGTCGGGACTCGTGAAGTAGTACGACTCGTTCTGCTCGAACTGCACGTCGACGAGCGAGGTCGGGGCCGGTACCTCCGTGGTGGACGCGGCGGTGTCCGTCGTCGTCTCCGGCACGGCAGGCGCCGGCACCTCGGTGGTGGTGACCGCCGTGGTGGTCGCGGTGGTGGTCGCGGTGGGCTGCGCCTCGACCGTGGGCGACGCCACGGATCCGTCGGCGGATCCCCCGCACCCGGTCAGCAGCAGAACCGCCGACGCCGTCACCGTCGTCACCACCCGAACCCGCACACCGCTCCCTCCGCTGCCGGCCGCATCGTCACCCGACCGTACGATCCGTCCGGTCGGCCACTCTATCGACCGGGGTACGCGTGGGAGGGAACGGGTTAACCTGGGAACGGAGGAGCGATGAAGTACAGGCGCATCGTGGCGGCGGTCGCGTTCGTCACCGTCGGCCACCTCATTGTGTTGTCTCTGTGGATCAACCTGTTCCTTCCCGGATCACCCCCGGGCACAGAAGGATTCCAGGTGATGTTCCTGGTGTGCCTGTACGGGTCGGTCCTCGGGATCGCGATGATCGTCGCGGGTCGGAGCCCGCGCGCCGAACGGCGCATCGAACGCCGCATCGAACGGGACGGGCTCGAAGGCTGGGCGACGATCCGCGCCGCCACACCGCTCGGCAAACCCACCGGCGACGCGCAGATCACCGCGCTCGAACTCGATCTGACGGTGCCCGGATCCGAGTCCTACAGCGGCCGCGTCGTCTACGAGGTGCGGCGCAGCGACCTCCCGCGGTTCGCCCCCGGGGAGATCCTGACCGTGTTCGTCGACCCCGAGGACCGCAGCCACATCATGCTGATGCCCTGACCGTCGCGGCCGGCACGCTCACTTCCGCCGCACCAGCGCGAGCATCCCCTCGACGAGCAGCAACTGCGCCAGCGCATAGGTGGCGAGCACGAACCCTTCCGCGGCCGCCCGGGCCCGCGGATTCGTCAGCAGCGCGCGGCGCAGCACGATCGTCCCGTCCGATGCGGTGAACACCAACCCGCCGACGGCGAGCCAGCTGCGGCGGTCGGCGCCGGGAACGACCGTGCCCGCCACCGTCCGGGCATCGGGCACGAGGGACGGATCGGCAGCCAACGTGGCGGTGGTCGCGAGCAGACTCCCGTACGCCGTGAGCGGCACCGCCACCGGGCGGCTCGTCGCCCCCAGCAGACCGGCGGCGCCGAGCACCGCCGGTATCCGCTGCAGCACCGCGGGCCGGGTGGGCCGCGCACCGTGCCGCGCGAGCAGGATCGAGTACACGGTCTGCATCACCGCGAACGAACCGGCGCCGCGCAGGATGCGGGCGTCGTCGTCCGGGTCGATCATGAACACGTCACCGGCGGTCGCCGCGGCCGTTCCGGTGAGCAGCAACGCGGTGTCCACCCGGTCGGTGTCGCCGGAGCGGCGCAGCACCCGCACGGCGAGCGCCGGCATGATCAGCGGCTTGGCGACCTTCTGCAGTTTCTCGTTGCCGAGGACACCCCCGACCACCGTGGCTGCGCTCGCCGCCGCGAACACCGCATGTTCTGCGCCCCACCGTCGTCCCGTGAACCATCCCATGGTCCGGACAGTACCCGTCGCGGCCGGCGACGGTACCCGTCGCAGCCGGTCAACAGCGGCGCGCCCCGGACGACGGAACGGCCTCGAGGAAGGACGGTCGCGGGAAACCCCGACCCGCGGCGGCGGTGCGCGCCGCCTCCTCGATCCGCGGCACGTCACCCGTGTCGCACAGTGCGAGCACCGACCCGCCGAAACCACCGCCGACCATGCGGGCACCGAACGCGCCCGCCGCACGCGCCGCATCGGCGGCCACATCGAGTTCCGGGCAGCTGACCTCGAAATCGTCGCGCAACGACCGGTGCGACGCATCGAGGATCGGCCCGAGATCCCGCACCGCGCCCGCCCGCAGTACCGCCACCGCGTCACGGACCCGCGCGATCTCCGTGACGACGTGCCGGGCCCGGCGCCGGAGAACGGTGTCGTCGAGGTCCGGTGGGGAAGACAGATCCCGCAGCGGGCCGGTCTGTCGCGCGGCGGCGTCCACCTCGGCGCGCCGATCGCCGTACCGGCCGTCGACGAGCCGGTGGCCCGTCCCGGTGTCGATCACCAGCACCGTCACCCCGTGTGTCTGCGCGTCGAACGGGATGTGTTCGACACGCCCGTCCGCACAGTCCAGCAGCATCGCGTGCCCCGCCCGGGCACGCAGCGCGATCTGCTGATCCATGCCTCCGGTGGGTGCGCCGACGTACTCGTTCTCGGCGCGCACGCAGGCCCGCGCGAGGGCGTCGCGGCCCGCCTCGTCGCTGGGCAGCATGTACAGCGCCGCGAACGCCAGTGCCGTCGCCGCCTCGAGCGCCGCGGACGACGACAGCCCGGCCCCCACCGGCACATCGGAGACCACCGCGATGTCCGCGCCCGTGAAACCCGGGACGTCGAGCGCCCACGCGACACCGGCGACATACCCGCCCCAGCCGTCCACCCGGTCGCCGAAGAGGTCCGCGTCCACCGGGTCGAACCCGTCGCTGTGCAGACGCAACCGGCCGTCGCTGCGGGTGCGCACCGCCACGGCGGTCACGTGCGGCAACGCCATCGGCAGGCACAGTCCGCCCGCGTAGTCGACGTGCTCACCGATGAGGTTCACGCGTCCGGGAGCGCACCACACTCCGTCGGGATCGATCCCGAAGACCTCCGCGAACACCCGCGCAGCGCGCTCACAGACCGTCACGCGCGACCTCACGCAGCCTGCCCGCGATCCGTTCGGGGACGGTGTCGCCGATCCACGCCCCCATCGCCGATTCGGACCCGGCCAGATACTTGAGTTTTCCGGGTGCGCGGCGCAGCGAGAACAACTGCCAGAACAGTCGGCCGAACTCGCGTCCCTCCCCCACCGGCGCCTGATGCCATGCCGCGATGTACGGCACCGGCGACGGGTCGGCCGCCGGATCGAAGTACCGGTCGAGGCGGGTGAGCAGGTCGCGTTGGGCGTCGACCAACTCGTCGCGTTCGTCGTCGCCCAACGCCGCGAGATCCGGCACGTCACGGTGGGGAGCCAGATGCACCTCGACGGGCCAGCGGGCCGCGGCGGGCACGTACGCGCTCCAGTACCTCCCCGACCACACGATCCGGGTGCCTGCGCGGGTCTCCGCATCGAGAACGTCGCGTTGCAGTGATCGGCCCGTCCGGATGCGGTGATCGCGCGAGCGGTCGATCAGCGTCCGGGTGCGCGGTGGCACGAACGGGTAGGCGTAGATCTGGCCGTGCGGATGCTGCAGGGTCACCCCGATCTCGATGCCGCGGTTCTCGAAGCAGAACACCTGCTGCACGCCGGGTGAGCGCGACAACGCTGCGGTGCGCGCGGCCAACGCGTCGACGACGGTACGGGCCCGCTCGTGCGGCAGATCGGCGTAGCGGGCATCGTGATCGGCGGTGAACGCCACCACCTCGCAGCGTCCGCCGGCCGGTCTCCTCGGCCACAGCCGTTCGTCGTCGACCGGTGTCGTGTCCGTGTCCCGGGAGCCGAGTGCGGCGAACCGGTTCTCGAACACGACCACGTCGTAGTCGGAGTCGGGTATCTCCGTCGCGTGACCCGGCCGCGTCGGGCACAACGGACAGTCGTCGGCGGCCGGCAGGAAGGTGCGGTCCATGCGGTGCGCCGCGAACATCACCCACTCCCCGGTGAGCGGATCACACCGCAGATGCGAGCGCACCGCCGCCACCGGCAGATCCCGGTGGTCGACCGCGGTTCGAGGCGCCGTGGTCGCGTCGTCGAAGTAGATCAGGTCACGACCGTCCGCGAGCCGTGTCGCCGTCTGCCGCACCCGGGAGATCACGACCGTCAGGAGTTGTCGAGACCCAGGTCGGCGAGACCGAGCAACGACCGGTACTCGACGCCCTCGGCGGCGATGACCTCGTCGGCGCCGGTCGCGCGGTCGACGACGGTCGCGACACCCACGACGGTCGCACCGGCGTCCCGCAGCGCCCTCACCGCGGTCAGCGGTGAATTCCCGGTGGTGGTGGTGTCCTCGACGACGAGGACCCGTTTGCCCACGACGTCGGGGCCCTCGATCTGTCGCTGCATGCCGTGGGCCTTGGCGGCCTTGCGGACGACGAACGCGTCGATCGGGCGGCCGGCGGCGTGCATGACGGCGAGAGCAACGGGGTCTGCACCCATCGTGAGACCACCGACGGCATCGAACTCCCAGTCGGCGACGAGGTCGCGCAGCAACGACCCGATGAGCGGACCGGCCCGGTGGTGCAGCGTCGCGCGACGCAGGTCGACGTAGTAGTCGGCTTCCTTGCCCGACGACAACGTCACCTTCCCGTGCACCACTGCCAGCTCCCGCACCAGTGCTGCCAGTTCGTCACGCTCGCTCATCGCTCTTCCTCACCGTCGGGGTCCGTTCACTGCCGGTCGCACACCGGCGACGTGAAGCCTAGCCGTTTCGGGTGCGGCTCCCGGGTGCGGTGCGGGATCAGGCCGCGGCCGTCCCCGAGCCCTCGTCGTCGGGGGCCGTCCCGTCGCGCTCGGCGGCGGCGACGACAGCGGCGGACTGCTCCTGCTCCGTCGTCGGCATGGTGACCTCGAACAACGCGACCGGCGAGACGCCGGCGAGCTTCGCGAACAGTGACGTGGGGAATCGGGTCACCGCCGCGTTGATGTCGGCGGCGAGATCGTTGTGGACGCGGACGGCACCGGCGATCCGCTGCTCGCGGTTCTGCAGTTCCCGCGCGACCCGGATGAACGGCCAATGGTTGACGCCGTCGAGCACCCCGATGAGTTCGTGCAGTGCCGCCGACAGCGTGTTCTCCCCGGCGGCTCGCTCGGCGAGCCCGAGCCGCTGGTCGCGCATCTCGATGGCCAGTGACCGGGCACCGATGACGGGGCTGATCCGGCTGCGTTCCACACCGGCACCCGCCGAGGCCGCGATGAGGGCGGGTACGAGGTCGTAGCGATCGTCGAGTTCGTCGAACAGCAGGCGCAGGCTGTCGCGTCGGCGGGCGCGCAGTGTCTGCAGGCGGCGCATACCCGCGCGCATCCACAGCAACGCGACGACCACCACTGCCACAACCATCACCACAGCCACAGAGGTCACGGCGAGAAATGTACCGACCGGGACGAAGAGCACCGACGAAGCCTCCGGCGTGTCCGGAACGGCGTGTCCGTACCGTGACCTGCCGCCGCGGTCGGGCGGTCAGCGGTGCGCGGAGGGACGCCCCGGATCGTGGGCCTCCCGCACGGCGTCGACGGGGTCGACGACGGGAGGCAGGACGTGCAGGATCCCGGACAGGCGCGCGACCGTCTCGATCGCCGCGTCCCATTCGCGTCCGTTGCATCCGACGGGCATCGACCCGAGGGTCCACGGACCCTCACTCCACAGCATCTGTATGTGATCGGGAATCGCCTCGGTGAACGCGACCATCCGCTGATCACACACCCGGCGGGCGATCTCGAGGTCGGTCGCGAACACGATCCGTGGCCCGATGGAACCGAGCAGGTTCATGTCGGCGTCCTTCGGCGGCGGCGTCGACTTCAAACGCAGGTCGACGTCGACATCCGAGCCCACCTTGCGGCGCACCGCGACGATCGTCGCGGTCTCCTCGATGTCGAACAAGGTGAAGTCCTCGCCACGCCGGATGCCACGGACCACGTCGATGGCGCCCAGATACTCCTGCTTCGCGAGAGCCGCCCGATGCCACGTGGACGGCAACCGGTCGTCGACGGAGGTGTACTTGTATCCCTGCGCTCGCGCCCAGATCTCGCGTACCCGGCCGGACTGCTCGCGCCGCGTACGGTCGATGTACAGCAGGACCACGGCGCCGAGCGCCGCGATCACAGCCAGACCGAACCACATGAACGTCATCCCTGCCAGCCTAGCGTGGACCGGCGCCGGGACCGCCGAATGACGGCAGCGACGCGCTGACGATCCTGTCGGCGGTCATGCGGCCGTTCTCGACCGGGGAGCCGTCGACGACCGCCGTCGCCCCCGCCTCGATGTCCGACACGTCGTCGTTCCGGGTCATGATGCGGGTGGCTTCGGTGATCTGCACGGTCACGAGCGAACCACCGATCGCGCTGACGGTGATGCTGGTGCCGTCGTTCGCGGTGACGGTGCCGACCACCATGCCGGACGCGGCGAGCTCCTCCGCGACCCGGCCGGGTAGCGGGTCGAGCGGCATGGTCGGCAGCGACGGTTGTGTCGTCGCCGGTGGTCGCGTGGTGGTGGGTGCGGGGGCCGCGGTCGTGGTGGTCGGTGCCGCCACGGTCGCGTCGTCGCCGCTGCCGACGGTGCCGAGCAGCAGGCCGACGACCGCGCCGAACGCGACGATGCCGGCGGCCAAGAGCGCGAGCAGCCCCCAGCGCGGGCCGCGGGAACCACCGGGCCCGTCGCCCTGCCCCGGCCCCGCGGGAGGGGCACCGGGAGGCCCGTACTGCTGGGGTGCGTACTGCGGTTGTTGCTGGTACGGCCCGGGAGTTCCGAACTGTTGTGTCGGTGCGTACTGCGGATGATGCGGTGTCGGCGCGTAGGGGTCACCGAGTGGACGGGTGTCGCCGGGCGGCGGTGCCGACGGGTCGAACCGCGGATCGTACTGCGGATACACCAGTGTCGGGTTGGCGGCCGGCCGCCCGTACGCCTCGGTCGGGTCGTCGGTGTACAGCACGCGCGCGTCGTCGTCGCCCGGCTCGTCGAGCGAGTAGGCGCGCTCCTGCGGCGTGCGCGGGTCCTCCGGATTCGTCATGACCCTCCCCAGGGTAGCCGTGCGCACTTCTGGTAGCCGGCGCTACCAGAAGTGCGCACGGGTGTCAGGCACCGATGACCAGGTGATCGGCGTCGTCACCGACCCCGACGGAAACGGTGTCGCCGTCGCGGATCTCACCGGCCAGCAGCTTCTTGGCGAGCTGGTCGCCGATCGCCTGCTGGATGAGCCGGCGCAGCGGGCGAGCACCGTACTGCGGGTCGTATCCGCGCACGGCCAGCCACATGCGGGCCGATCCGTCGACGTCGAGCGTGAGCCGGCGTGCGGCGAGCCGCTCGGACAGCTGACCGAGCTGGATGTCGACGATCTGCTCGAGTTGTTCCTCCGACAGCGGATCGAAGATCACGACGTCGTCGAGCCGGTTGATGAACTCCGGCTTGAACGCCATCCGCACCGCGGCCATCACCTGGTCCCTGTCCCCACCTGCACCGAGATTGGAGGTGAGGATCAAGATGGTGTTGCGGAAGTCCACCGTGCGACCCTGCCCGTCGGTGAGCCGACCGTCGTCGAGCACCTGCAGCAGCGTGTCGAAGACGTCCGGGTGCGCCTTCTCGACCTCGTCGAACAGCACCACCGAGTACGGCCGGCGACGTACGGCCTCGGTGAGCTGGCCACCGGACTCGTAACCCACGTAGCCGGGAGGGGCACCGACCAGCCGGGCGACACTGTGTTTCTCGCTGTATTCCGACATGTCGATCCGCACCATGGCGCGTTCGTCGTCGAACAGGAAGTCGGCGAGTGCCTTGGCGAGCTCGGTCTTACCGACCCCGGTCGGGCCGAGGAACAGGAACGATCCGGTGGGCCGGTTCGGATCGGCGACGCCCGCCCGCGCGCGTCGCACCGCGTCGGACACGGCCTGCACGGCGTCGGCCTGACCGACGACCCGCTTGCCGAGTTCGTCCTCCATGCGCAGCAGCTTGGCGGTCTCGCCCTCGAGCATCCGGCCGGCGGGAATACCGGTCCACGCGGCGACCACGTCGGCGACGTCGTCGGGCCCCACTTCCTCCTTGAGCATCACGTCGTCGCCGGTGGAGCCGCCGGAGGCAGCGGCAGCGGCCTCGAGCTTCTTCTCCAGTTCGGGGATGCGTCCGTAGCGCAGTTCCGCGGCCTTGCCGAGGTCACCGTCGCGTTCGGCACGTTCCTCCTCGCCGCGCAACGCTTCGAGTTGCTCCTTGACCTCGCGGACCGAGTCGATCGCGGTCTTCTCGTTCTGCCACCGGGTGGTGAGCTGGTTCAGCTTCTCGCGTTCGTCGGCGAGTTCGGCGCGCAGTTTGTCGAGCCGATCCTTCGACGCCTCGTCGGTCTCCTTCTGCAGGGCCATCTCCTCGATCTCGAGGCGACGGACGACGCGTTCGACGGTGTCGATCTCCTCGGGGCGGGAGTCGATCTCCATGCGGAGTCGCGACGCGGCCTCGTCGACGAGGTCGATGGCCTTGTCGGGCAGGAACCGCGAGGTGATGTACCGGTCGGACAGCGTTGCGGCCGACACCAACGCGGAGTCGGTGATCCGCACACCGTGGTGCACCTCGTAGCGCTCCTTGAGCCCGCGCAGGATACCGATGGTGTCCTCCACGCTCGGTTCACCGACGAGCACCTGCTGGAACCGGCGTTCGAGGGCGGCGTCCTTCTCGATGTACTTGCGGTACTCCTCGAGGGTGGTGGCACCGACGAGCCGCAGCTCACCGCGGGCGAGCATCGGCTTGATCATGTTCCCGGCATCCATCGCCGACTCACCGGTCGCGCCGGCACCGACGATCGTGTGCAGCTCGTCGATGAACGTGATGATCTGCCCCGCGGAAGCCTTGATCTCGTCGAGGACGGCCTTGAGGCGTTCCTCGAACTCACCGCGGTACTTGGCACCGGCGACCATCGACCCGAGATCGAGGGAGATGACGGTCTTGCCGCGCAGCGATTCGGGGACGTCACCGGCGACGACGCGCTGGGCGAGCCCCTCGACGATCGCGGTCTTGCCGACACCCGGCTCACCGATCAGCACCGGGTTGTTCTTGGTACGCCGCGAGAGCACCTGCACGACGCGGCGGATCTCGTTGTCGCGGCCGATGACCGGGTCGAGTTCGCCGTCGCGGGCTCGGGCGGTGAGGTCGGTCGAATACTTCTCGAGCGCCTGGAACGTGCCTTCCGGATCGGCGCTGGTGACCCGCCCGGTGCCGCGGACGGCGGTGAACGCCTCGCGCAGCGCCGCGGGTGTGGCGCCGTGCCCGGCGAGCAGCTTCGCGACATCGCTGTCTCCGCCCGCGAGTCCCACGAGGACGTGCTCGGTGGAGACGAATTCGTCGGTCAGTTCGGTGGCGAGTTTCTGGGCGGCGGACAGCGCGGCGATGGCCTCGCGACCGAGCTGCGGGGTCGTGGTCGCGCCGGTGGCGGTGGGCAGTGCGTCGACGAGGTCCTGCGCGGCGCGGCGCACCTGCGCGGCGTCGACGCCGATCGCCTTCAGCAGCGGCCCCGCGATGCCGTCGGCCTGGTCGAGCAACGCCACGAGCAGGTGCGCCGGACGGATGTCCGGGTTACCCGCAGCGGACGCCGACTGGAGCGCAGCGGTCAGCGCAGCCTGTGTTTTCGTCGTCGGGTTGAACGAGTCCACGTACGGGCTCCTTCCGTTCTCGAGTGCACCCGTGTCAATTCCGGGTACATCCGTGTCGTCTCTTCATCGATGATGCGCCCACGGACGGGGTCCGCGGGCTGTCGATCGAATCAACGACCCCAAAGTTGAGTTTGTTCCACTCAAGTTCGGCGATGTGGGTGATGCGTATCACGTTCGCCCGGGAGGGTGCCTACGCACAAGGTTTGTGGCCGAGCGGTGCGGAAACGACTACAGTGGCGGCGTCCGAGGAGGCCGCTCGGCAACACTGTGTCCGCACGGCCAGTCAGCGCAGTACGTGGGAGGGTGGCGTGGAGGCGTTCGCCATCGCCCGAGTTCAGCTGAGTTTCGCCTCGATCGTCGCCACACCGACCGGCCCCGAACGGTTCGCGACCGCCTTCTTCAACTGCCTGTGGAGCGAGAACGACGGCCTCCGCGCGATGTTCCCCGCGGGCATGGAGACGATGCGCCGCCGCTTCGCGACCGCCGTCGCGTGGGCCGTCGAGAAGCTCTCCGACATGGACGCGCTCGACGCCTTCCTCGCGCAACTCGCACGCGACCACCGCAAGTACGGGGTGCACCCCGATCATTTCCGCGCCGCCGGTCACGCGCTGCTCGTCGCCGTCCGCGAGTGCACTCCCCTGATCCTGTGGACGGCAGCCCTCGAACGCACGTGGCGGGAGGTGATCGGCCACCTCGTCGAGACGATGGCCGTCGCGACCGAGGAGGACGATCTGCCGGCGGTGTGGGGCGCGACCGTCGTCCAGCACGAGCGGATCCTGCCCGATCTGGCGATCGTCCGACTCGAGTCCGACACCCCCATCCCCTACCACGCGGGCCAGTACATGAGCGTGCAGATTCCGCAGCGCCCCAACATGTGGCGCTACCTGTCGGCCGCCATCCCCCCGAACCCGCTCGGCCAGATGGAATTCCACGTCCGCCGGGTGTCCACGGGCTGGGTCAGCGGCGCGCTCATCTCCGAGGTGTCCGTCGGCGACCGCTGGACGATCGGCCCACCGCTCGGTGGCCTGCACGTGGACCGCGACTCCGGGCGGGACGTGCTGATGATCGGATCGGGTACCGGTCTGGCACCGCTGCGCGCCCAGCTGATGGAGATGGCGATGCGCGGCGACAATCCTCGCGTCCACGTGTACTACGGCGGCAAGTATCCGTGCGACCTGTACGACCTCGAGACGCTGTGGCAACTCGCCATGACCAACCCGTGGCTGACGGTCGTGCCGGTCGTCGAGGAGACCGAGAACCCGTGGTGGCATCCGGTTCCCGTTCGGGAAGGTCCCCCCGGCCTGGCCCGCCCGGTGCAGGGCAAGCTCAGCAAGGTCGTCGCCCGGCACGGTGTGGAACAGCACGCGGCCTGGTCGGCTCACCAGATCCAGATCGCGGGCTCCCCGACGATGATCCGCACGACGCTGTACGCGTTGTCCGCGGCGGGTACCCCGCGCCAGAACATCAGCTTCGACCCGCTGTGAGGCGGCGGCGCCCGCAGCACCGGCGCCCCGGACCGAACATCGGTGTTCAGGAACGGCCCGCGGCGACGGCCTCCGCGAAGGCCGGGTGCGCGTCCGCGACGACGAGCGCCGATCCGTCGTCGGCCAACCCGACCCCGATGGCGGTGCGCCGGTGCTCGATCATGCGCAGCGCCACGTACATCGGGACGAAGGACAACGCGAACACCACCAGCATCGCGATGCCGTAGGTCTTGGTCGCGCCCTGGATCACCGCGAACACCAACGCGAGGAAGATCAGAGCGAAGACGGTGCAGGTGACCGCAGCCGCGATCTGCCAGCGGATCCGGGTGGCCACGCACCGCCGGCACACCGGCCAGTCCACCGCAGCGACCTGCACCGTGTACACCGACGTCAGAGCCGACCCGATCCGGCTCGTTCCCGACTCCGCGGGCGCACTGTCGGACGAGATCGTCACCCGCACCCGTTCGGCTTCGGGTTCGCCGTGGCGGGAGCAGACCCGGGGTACGGGATCGACGGTGCGCAGCGCCGCAGCACGACGTCCGTCCGGTCCGGCCCCGGCGTCGCCGGTACTTTCCACCGCTACTCGCACCTCGACCCGTCCGGGCTCCCCGTTCGCCATGCGAGGCAGTATGTCAGCCCTCCGGCACCCGCGGTGAAACACCCCGACGGGGTGGGACACACCCCCGCCGCCCCCCGCGTCACCCCCCGCCGCACCCCCGCGTCGGAGCGAATGTATCGCTGGCTCGACTCGATCGAGCCAGCGATACATTCGCTCGGTGACCCCCGGAGGGGGACGCAGCCCGACCGTCACCGGTAGGACGCGCGCAGGGTCTTCTTGTCGAGCTTGCCGAGCGGGGTCAACGGGAGGGAGTCGAGGAAGTCCACCGACTTCGGCGCGTGCACGGAACCCTTTGCAGCCCGAACCTTCTCGATGAGCTCGGCGGCGTCGACGTCCTGGCCGTCACGCAGCACGACGCACGCCTTGACCGCCTCACCCCACTTCTGGTCGGGCACCCCCACGACCGCGACCGACGCGACCGCCGGATGTGCGGAGACGACGTCCTCGATCTCGCGCGGGAACACGTTGAACCCGCCGGTGACGATCATGTCCTTCTTGCGGTCGACGAGCGTGAGGAAGCCGTCCTTGTCGGCGCGGGCGACGTCGCCGGTGTGCAGCCACCCGCCGCGGAGCGCTTCGGCGGTCTCCTGCGGTTTCTTCCAGTACCCCTTCATCACCAGCGGGCCGCGCACACAGATCTCGCCGAGTTCTCCCTGCGGCACCTCGCGCAGGTCGTCGTCGAGCAGGCGCACGTCGAGCCACGGCACGGGGCGACCGCACGTGGCGAGACGCTCCGGGTCGTCCGCGAGGTGCTCTTCCTTGCGCAGCACCGAAATCGTCATGCCGCATTCGGACTGACCGTAGAACTGGAAGAAGACGGGGCCGAGCCGCTCGATTCCCTCGCGCAGCCGGGCGGGGGACATCGCGGACGCCCCGTAGAACAGCGTCTGCAGGCTCGACAGGTCGCGATCGTCGAAGTCCGGGTGGTCCAGCAGCAGGTAGATCATGGTGGGCACGAGCATCGTCGCGTCGATCCGGTGCTTCTCGATCGTCTCGAGCACCAGCGCTGGATCGAAATACGGGAGCACGTAGAGGCATCCGCCGCGCAGCAGTGTGGGAATGAAGAAGGCGGCACCGGCGTGGGAGAGCGGCGTGCAGATCAGGAAGCGCGGCCGGTCGGGCCACTGCCATTCCGACATCTGGATCTGCGGGAGCGTCGCGCCCGACCGGAACGACCCCATCACGCCCTTCGGTTTCCCGGTGGTGCCACCGGTGTACACCAGGGACGAGGTGTCCTCGGCGCCGACGTGCGCGGCCACCAGTCGCTGCTCGGTGAACGTGTCGGCGAGCGCGAGGATGTCGACACCGACGTCCGACGGGCCGAGCGAGAACAGGTTCTTCAGCGTGGGCACCTGCGCCTTCAGTTCGGCGGCCCGTTCCTCGAAGTGCGTCGGATCGAAGACGAGGGTCTCGATCTCGGCGTCGCCGGCGATGTAGAGGTGGTCGGCGAGCGATCCCATCGGATTGAGCGCGCTGTTGCGGCACCCCGCGATCATCGTCGCGCCCATGTTGATGAGCACCTCGGGCCGGTTCTTCGACAGCACCGCCACCGACGAGCCCTGCCCGACCCCGACCGAGGCCAGGGCCTGCAGGTAGCGGCTGATGGCCGCGCGCATCTCCGCGCCGGTGAGGACGACGTCCCCCAGGTGCAGCGCGGGGCGGTCGGCGCTGCGGTCGAGTGCGGTGATGAGCAGGTCCGGCGTGTAGACGGGCCGGTGCAGATCTGCGTACTCCTCGGACATGCGCGTCCTTCCGGTCGTGTGGACGGTTCGGGAGGCGACGGCCGCGGATGTGTCGATCGTCACCCACTTTCCGTCACGATAACCGCTGAACGTCGAAAACTGAAACATGTTCCATTCTTCTTGTCGGTGTCGCGGGTCGCTAGAGTCGACCCGACACCGTTCACCGTCAGGGGAGCCCCACATGCCGTCGGCCACTCCGCCCTCGACCGATCCCGCCGTCACCGTCACGGCGACCGTCGTCGAACACCACCGGTTGCGCCACGACCTCGCCGTCATCCGGCTCGAATGCACCGAGTCGATGGTGCCGTTCCACGCCGGCCAGTACGTCGACGTCACCGTGCCGCAACGTCCCGATCTGCCGCGACGCCTGTCGCCGGCGCTGCCGCCGTCGATGGACGGCAAACTCGAATTCCACGTGCGCACCGTGCCCGGAGGCTGGGTCAGCGGCGCCATCGTGGCCGACACCCGCCCCGGCGACGAATGGGCGATCAGCGCCCCCCGCGGAGGCGACCTGCACATCGACGACAGCGGGCGCATCGCGATCATGATCGCCGGCGGCACCGGACTCGCGCCGTTGCGGTCGCTGATCCTCGACGTCGCCCGGCGCGACAACCCGCCCCGCGCATTCCTGTTCGTCGGCGGACGCACTCCGCGCGATCTGTACGCCGCCGACATGCTGTCGCTGCTCGACGAGGCACTGCCGTGGCTGACGGTCGTGCCGGTCGTCGAGTACGTGGAGAACCCGGACGTGCCGGATCCGTGGCACCAGCGGATCCTCACCCGCATCGGCGACATCGGACCCGACGTCGACGATCTGATCGAGGGCAGCCTCGACGAGGTCGTGTCGTCCTACGGGGCGTTCGGTGATCACCAGGTGCTGGTGTGCGGTCCGGCGCCGATGGTCACCGCGACGGTGCAGCGCCTCGTCGACTCGGGCACCCCCATCGAGAACATCCGCTACGACCCGTACTGATCGACGCGACCGGCGCTCGGATCGACCCTCGACACCGGCTCGTTCAGTATCCGATCACCGCGCGGTCGCCGATCTCCGCGCGGATCCGCACCGTCCGTGCCGCGAGCAGCCAGCGACCGGCGTCGCGGATCCACCGGTCCTCGTAGTCGCCCAGGCATTCGTAGGTGCGTCCGGCCGTCGCGCCCGCCCCGACGTGGAACGCACGGAAGGCGCTGCGGCTGGCAGCAACGTCGCCGTCGACCTCGACGGCGACGTTGCCGATCAGATGCTGCGTGGAGCCGCAGACGTCCAGGCATCCCCGAACCACGGCGAGCGTGTCGGCGACCCCGATCCGGCCGTACGAGCGGGTGTCGGCGGTCAGGGCCGCGGCGAGCGCGGGCCAGTCCTTGTCGTCGAGGTGCCCCGCGACGGCGAACAGCGCGCCGGTGATCTCCTCGAACACGCTCACGCGGGAATCCTGTCCGCCGCAGCGGATCCGTCCACCGCGACGGTGACCCAGGCGCGCCCGACGACGGTGCCCGCAGCGGTCGCGCACACGACCGCGACGTCCCGCACGGACTCGTGGTCGGTGCGATAGGTCTGCAGCACCCCGTCTGTGCACACCAGCGGTTCGTCACCGGCGCCGCCGGTGATGCGGGTACGGAACCGCCGGACGTTCGCGGCCCCGAATCTGTCGACGACGCAGCGCACGAGCTCGGCGACGAGCCGTTCGGATGTGGATCCGGTGCTCGTGTCGCCGTTTCCCGACACGTACACCTCCGCGACCCGGCGACCGATGCTGTCGAAGTACTCGACGGTGCGGTCCACGCGGTGGGTGTCGGCGTCGCGCACGGTGCGGGCGCGGCTGCTGAGCGGTTCGTCACCGCGCGGCGGGACGAAGAAGACGATGTCGGACTCGGCCACACCGCCGGACGCACCGCCGTCGAGGACACCGGCCTCCGCCCCGAGCGACAGGAAGGTGGGCGTCGGATGACCCTGGTCGACAACACTTCTCATGATGCACCTTCCTGTCGCTGGAGCGGGTCTTCGATCAGGACGCCGCGGGCGCCTTCGCTGCGGCGTTCGCCGCGATGTATCCGAACACGAGTCCCTGACCGATGGTCGCGCCGGCACCGGGGTACTTGTCGCCGAACGCGTTCGCGGCGGTGTTGCCGATCGCGAACAGCCCGTCGATGACGCTGCCGTCCTCGCGCAGCACGCGGGCTTCCGCGTCGGCGCGCAGACCACCGCAGGTACCGAGGTCGCTGAGCGTCATCTTCACCGCGAACAACGGACCCCGGTCGAGGGGACGCAGGTTCGGATTCGGCTCGATCGTCGGGTCACCGTAGTAGCGGTCGTACGCGCTCGCCCCGCGGGAGTACTCGGTGTCGACACCGGCGGCGGCGTCGTCGTTGAATCGCCGGAAGGTGTCGGCGAAGGCATCGACCGGGACGCCCATCGACTCGGCGAGTTCCTGTGCGGTGCGGCCGGTGTGGGCGATGCCCGCCTTGTACCAGGACCCGGGGATCGGCTGGCGCGGGAACAGTCCGGCGGCGAACATGTAGCTGTTGCGGTACTGCTGGTCGAACACGATCCACATCGACTCGACCGGATCACCGGACTTCTCCCGGTCGAGGATCACCTGGCCGAACGACATGTAGTCGGAGGACTCGTTGGTGAAGCGGCGGCCGGTCTGGTCGACGATGAACGAACCCGGCAGCGCACGCTCGGCCAGCATCACCAGCGGTGGGCGTCCCTGCTTCGACGGGGCGACGGCGGGGAACCACCATGCCTGATCCATCAGGTCGATGTCGGCGCCGACCTCCTGGGCGACCTTGATGGCGTCGCCGGTGTTGCCCTCGGCGCCGAGGCTCTCCCCCTCGACGAGCGACTCGGACTGGAACTTGTGCCGCCACTGCATGTCGTGGTCGAAGCCACCGGCGGCGAGGACGACACCGCGGCGGGCGGTGACGGTGACCTCGCGGCCGTTCTGCGCGACGACGGCACCGGTGACCCGGTCGCCCTCGGCGATCAGGCGGACGAGCGACGTCTCCGTCCACACCGGGATGCCGGCGTTCAGTACACCGGCGAACAGGCCGGCGGCGATGGCCTGGCCACCGGCGGCGTACTCACGTTTGACGGCGAGACCCGCGACACCCTGCGCCAGGCGGCGGAAGATCCGCGAGAACCCCTTGACCGGGGTCCGCACCATCAGGTTCATCCACTTGTAGTCGGCGCCGGTGGTGGGCATCGGGAGCCCCGCCTCCATCAGCCCCGGACGCAGGCGGCCACGCTCGTCACCGAGCTGCGACATGTTGAACGGCTTGCACTCGCAGGTGCGGCCCGCGGCGAACCCGCCCGGCTTCTCCGGGTGGTAGTCGGAGTAACCCTTGGCCCAGAAGAACTTCATCGGCGTGGTGCGCTGCAGCATCGCGACGGTCTCGGCGCCGTTGTCGACGAACGCGTCGCCGCGCTCGGCGGGTGCGCTGCCGTTCACCACGGCGTGGACGTAGGTGCGGCCGCGTTCGCGGGTGTCACCGGACTGCGCCGCATCGAGCACCGGGTTCGCGGGCATCCAGAACGCGCCACCCGAACGGGCCGTGGAGCCACCCACGTACTTCGTCTTCTCCACGATGAGGGTGGACAGGCCCCGTTCGTGCGCGGTGAGCGCCGCGGCCATGCCCGTTCCCGAGCCGATCACGAGCAGGTCCACGGTGGTGTCGTGGGCCGGGGTCAGGGCCGGTACGGGGCTCTTCGCCATCGAAATTCTCCTTAGCCTGGGGTTCGCCTGGACGGTAGGCGCCGGTCACGTCCCCGGAACAGGGTGATCCCGCACACCGGGACGCCGACCGTACGGATGTTCGGATCGGGCCCGGAGTCAGCGGCGGTACGCGTAGAAGCCCGGGGTGTGATCGACCCGCAGCCGGGTGAGATTGCGGTAGGAGATCAGCCACCGGTCGCCGACCCTGCGGTACTCCTCGTGGTAGTGACCCCAGCCGTGCAGGTGTTGCTCGACGTCGCCGTCGGTCCACCACAGCCGGTCCTCCATCGCCCAGATGCCGGTCGCGGTGGTGTCGGAGGTCAACGTGATCTCGGGGTTGTGCCCGTGGTGCGCCGACATCACGAACCTGTCGCCGTCGAGGAAGTCGCGGATGGTGGCGGCGAGCACGTCGTTGCCGACGACCGCGCCCGGACGCTTGGCCGGTGGGATGTCGCGGTAGTCGTCGCCGTCGAGGCGGAACGTCTCGCTGACCACGTCGTCGGTGTGCAGCCCGGCGTACAGATGCCACTGCTTGGTGTCCATCACGCGCAGGCGCCGCGCGAACAGTCGCTTGATCTCCTCGATCGCGGCGAGTTGCTCCATCGGCGACAGGGTCGATGGTCCGCGGCTGTCCTGCACCCGACCGGCATCGGTCACGGCTTCCTCCGTTCGTGGAGCGCACCGGTCGGGACCGACGGCACGCGGGGATCGTCCGGACGGACGCTACGTCCGTCCGCGGTCGCCGTGGACCGACGTTCCCGCCTGGTGGACGCTGTCGTCCGGATCCGGTGGGGCGGGCCCGAGGACACCCGGGGGTACGGTCACTGAGCGGGAACCGGTGGGACTTTCTTCCGGTTCGTGACCGACACTGGTACCGGCCGTCCACCCCGGTCGACGACCGGTCCCGATTCGATGAGGAGTCTCGATGACAGCGGAACACGCGGTGCTCGACCCCCGGCGCATGCGCGATGTGATGGGCAATTTCTGCACGGGCGTCACCGTGGTCACCGCGATGGCGGGCAACGAACCCATCGGGTTCGCGTGCCAGTCGTTCACGTCGGTGTCGCTGGATCCGCCGCTGGTGTCGATCTGCCCGGCCCGCACGTCGACGACGTGGCCGAAGATCCGCGAGATCGGCACGTTCGCGATCAACGTGCTCGCCGAGAGCCAACGCACACTGTGCGGGGCGTTCGCGGTGTCCGGTGGCAACAAGTTCCTGGGTGTGGACTGGGCTCCCGGCGACAACGGTGCCCCCGCACTCGACGGGGCGATCGCCCGGGTGGAGGTGGACCTCGAGGCCGAACACGACGCGGGCGACCACACCATCGTGCTCGGGCGCGTCACCGGACTGACCGCGCTGCACACCAGCCCGCTGCTGTTCCACCGCGGTTCGTACGGCGCGTTCCGGCAGCTGTGACCCGTGCGGACGGAATAACCGTTCGGCGGATCGTCGTTGCACCGGGGGCGTGCCCGGCCACGGCCCGGGCACCCGACGCGAAGGAGCCCCCGGTGTCCGTTCCCCTCTCCATCCTCGACCTCGCACACATCGGCAAGGGCGAAACCGCACGCGACAGCTTCGACGCGAGCGTGCGGATGGCGCAGCTGGCGGAACGGTGGGGCTACCGGCGCATCTGGTACGCCGAACACCACAACATGCCGACGATCGCCTCGTCCGCCACCAGCGTCCTCATCGCGCACGTCGCCGCACACACCTCGACGATCCGGCTCGGTGCCGGCGGCATCATGCTGCCCAACCATTCGCCTCTGACGATCGCCGAACAGTTCGGCACCCTCGCCACCCTGCACCCCGACCGCATCGACCTGGGCCTGGGCCGCGCCCCCGGCAGCGACCAGCAGACGATGCGGGCGTTGCGCCGCGACCCGGCGTCGGCCGACAGCTTCCCGCAGGACGTCCTCGAACTGCAGGCCTACCTGCGGGGCACCTCCCGGATCCCCGGGGTCGACGCGATCCCCGGCAAGGGCACCGACGTGCCGCTGTACATTCTCGGTTCGTCCCTGTTCGGGGCGAAACTCGCCGCACTGCTGGGCCTGCCCTACGCGTTCGCGTCGCATTTCGCGCCGCAGGCCCTCGAGGAGGCCGTCCGCCTCTACCGCGCCGAGTACCAGCCGTCGGAACAGCATCCCGAGCCGTACGTCATCGCCGGGGTCGGGGTCATCGCCGCCGACACCCACGACGAGGCGGAGCACCTGTTCGACGCGGCGAAACGCAACCGGGTCGTGCAGATGGTCGGGCGTGGACGCACCTTCACCGACGAGGAGATCGACCTGCTGCTCGACTCCCCCGCGGGCATGCAGGTCCTGACGATGCTGCGCTACACCGCCGTCGGCACACCCGACGAGGTCCGTACCTACCTCGACGCCTTCGTCGAACGATCCACCGCGGACGAGTTGATCGTCGTGTCGTCCGCCCCCGGACGTGCCGCGTGGCTGCGGTCCCTCGAACTGGTGGCGCACGCGAGCGGTCTCGTTCCCGCCTGAGCTCTCCCCACGGCACGCTACCGGTGGGTACAATCACGCGGCCAGCTGTAACGCTGTGAGTGAGACAACGCAGGGAGCACCATGAGTCACCGCATCCGCGCGATCGCCACCGGCATCCTCGTCGCCGCCGCAACCCTGTCGGTTCCCGTCACCGCGGGCGCGGACCCACTACCCACCGACGTTCCGACCATCACGATGACGGTCCGCAACGACACCGACGCACCGATGGTGCTGTCGGGGGTGGTCAACCAGTTCGGTTCCTGGGTCGACGAAGCCTCCACCGTCGTGTCGGCGCGCACCACGGAGACGATCAGCGCGGCGAGCACCGACCGGCGCGGGTTCGGTGTGCAGGTCTCCTACACGATGCCGGGCGACGCCCGCGTCGTCCTCATGACCAGCGACTACGGCACGGGCCCCGCGAACACCGACGGCACCCGCATCGACGGGGGCAATCAGCACGGCTACGCCGTCGCATCGACGGTCGACACCGGGTTTCCGTACATGACCGCGACGTTCACCGTCACCCGACGCTGAGACCGGGGGGAGCCGCCCCGGTTGCAGGACGCGAACCAGGTCAGCGCGTCGCCGCGTCCTTCACCGCGAGATGCGCGAACAGCGCGCTCGTCCCGATCGGGTTGCCGCCACCCGGGTAGACGGTGCCGCTCGGCGCCGCCATCGTGTTGCCCGCCGCATACAGACCGGGGATCGAGTTGCCGGCGGTGTCGAGGACCCGGCCGACCGTGTCGGTCTTCAGCCCACCCTTCGTACCCAGATCGGAGATGCCGAACCGCGCCGCGTGGAAGGGTCCCTTCTCGATGGACACCAGCGCCGATCCACCACCGGTGAACGCGAGGTCGTACGGCTCGTCACCGCGACCGAAATCCTCGTCGACGCCACCGGCGACCAGCTCGTTGAACCGCGCGACCGTCGCCTCCAGTGTCTCGGCGGGAACACCGATCTGCTCGGCGAGACCGGCGAGGGTGTCGGCCGTCTTCCACAGCCCCTTCTCGACGTACTCCTCCGTCGCCGAGAACGGCACGTTCGTCGCCGCGATCGGCGGCACCGCACCGGCGCGATCGTCGTAGATCATCCAGAACGGCAGGGTCATCTCGCCCGCCTCCATCCGGGCGATGATCTCGCGTCCGAGGCGGTCGTACGGTGCGTACTCGTTCGTGAACCGCTCACCGTCCTGGTCGACGAAGATGCCGCCGGTGAAGCACAACGCGAACGCGGACCGGCCGTCCGGGTGCGTCAGCCCCGGCGACCACCAGGCCTCACCCATGAGGTCGACGTCGGCGCCCGCCGCGATACCCGCCCGGTGCGCCTTACCGAGGTTCGACCACGGGCCCATCGAATCCCGCGCGGCACCGGGCACCCCGTACTTCGCGCGCATCTCGTCGTCCTGGTCGAACCCACCCGCGGCGAGGACCACCCCCTTGCGGGCGCGGATGGCACGACGCTCACCGTCGTGCGCGACGATCGCACCGACCACGGCACCGTCCTCGACGACGAGTTCCTCGAGCGGGGTGTTGCGGTACAGCTGCACGTCGTCGAATTTGCGCAGCGCGATCAGGAAACGTCCGATGAGCGCACGACCACCGATCAGCACGTCGGGCAGCGCCTCACCCATGCGTTCGCGGCCGAGCGGGCCGCGGATGGACTCGTTGAGTTCCGGATCGTCCGCGATCGGGCGCGGTTTCGGCGCGATGTGCCGTCCCTGCGCGCGGGCCTTCGGGGCCTTGCCGAAGTAGTCGGGCCACGGGTACGCCATGAACTCGATGTCGTCGTCGGCCTCGAGGTAGTCGATCAGCGGCGCACCACCGCGGACGTACGCGTCCTGCAGTTCGCGGGGGGTGCGGTCGCCGACCACCGCGTGGTAGTACGTGAGCGCATCCTCGATCGTGTCGTCGTCCCCGGCCGCCTTCAGCACGGCGTTGGTCGGGAACCAGACACCGCCGCCACCGGAGTACGCCGTCGTCCCACCGAAGTACTCCGATGCCTCGACGAGCGTGACGGACAGACCCTCACGCGCTGCGGTGTAGGCCCCGCAGCAGCCGCCCGCGCCCGATCCGACGACGAGAACGTCGGTTTCTTCCGCCCAATCCACCATGCTTGATGCCTTCCGCTGATCGACCCTGTGGAACACGCCACAGTAAACCCGCGGAAGGTGCCGATCGGGCGGATGCTTCCGCTGATCGGGAGGACGCCGCGATCAGCGGTCGCGCCGGTCGCGGGGCTTCCACACCACCAGCGCGTTGCTGCGCGTCATCGGCACGACCTCGCGGCGCATCGACCGCAGCTGCGCGACCTCGGCGGCCATCTGCTCGACCTGCTGCTGCAGCTGCTCCACCTCGCCGGTCAGCTCGATGATGCGTTTGATGCCCGCAAGATTGACGCCCTCGTCCTGCGACAACCGCTGCACCTCGCGGAGCAGTTCGACGTCGCGCGGCGAGTACCGGCGCCCGCCGCCGCTCGTGCGGTGCGGGGTGACCAGACCCAGCCGGTCGTAGTTGCGGAGGGTCTGCGCGTGCATGCCCGCGAGTTCGGCCGCCACCGAGATGACGTACACGCGGGCGTCGGGGTCGGGGGGAAGATTCCGCTGGTGGGCACTACGGCGGCCCGACGGATCCTTCTGCTCGTTCATCACGCACCCGCCCATCCTTCACGTGGATCGAAACCTCCGGCCTGCTCGGCGTCGAGATAGGTGCGGAGTGCGGCGAGCGCGGTGTCGTCGAGATTCTGCGGGATCGCGACCTTCAGGGTGACCAGCAGGTCTCCCGTGCCGCCGCCCTTCTTCGCGACACCCCGGCCGCGCACGCGCAGCACCCGGCCGTCGGCTGTGCCCGGGGGCACCTTCAATCCCACGCGGCCGTCGAGAGTCGGCACCGACACGGTGCCGCCGAGGACGAGTTCGCCGTAGCTGACGGGGAGCACCAGCGTGAGATTGTCACCGTCGCGGCCGAACACCTTGTCGGAGCGCACGTGCACGGTCACGTACAGGTCGCCGGACGGTGCGCCCCGCAGACCGGCTTCGCCCTGACCGGCGAGACGGATCCGGGAGCCGTCCTTGATACCGGCGGGAACCCGGAAGGTGACGGTGCGGGTGCGGTTCTGGACGCCGCTGCCGCGACAGTCCGCGCACGGGTTGTCGATGATCGAGCCGGTGCCGCGGCAGTCGTCGCACGGTTCCGAGAACCCGAAGGCACCCTGGTTGCGCGACACGATCCCGCTGCCGTTGCAGTGCGGGCACACGCGTGGGCTGGTACCCGGTTCGGCTCCGCTGCCGTGGCACGTGGTGCACGGCGACGGGCTGGTCAGCCGCAGCGGCACCGTCACGCCCTGCACCGCGTCGCGGAAGTCCAGGGTGGTCTCGGTTTCGACGTCGCTGCCGCGCCGCGGACGCGACCGGGTGGCGCCGCCGGTGCCACCCCGGTTGAACAGGCCTCCGAAGAGGTCGCCGAGCCCGCCGTCGCCGCCGGCGGCCCCGCCGCCGAACAGGTCGCCGAGGTCGAACGTGCCGCCGGAGAATCCGCCACCGGCGCCCGGCTGGAATCCCCCGCCGGGGAAGCCGCCGGACGCGAACATCCGGCGTGTCTCGTCGTATTCCTTGCGTTTGGCCGGATCCGACAGGATCGCGTTGGCCTCGCTGACCGCCTTGAACCGTTCCTCGGCGGCGGTGTCACCGGGGTTGGCGTCGGGATGCAGATCCCGCGCCAGTTTCCGGTACGCCTTCTTGATGTCGTCCTGCGTTGCGTCCGGGGAGACGCCCAGGTCCTTGTAGAAGTCCTTCTCGATCCACTCCCGCTGGCTCACCGGGCGTCTCCTCCTTCCGCTGCTGTGTATTTCCTACTCGGTACCGGACTCGCCGGCCTGCGTCTGCTCCGGCGTGTCCGACGGATCCCCGTCGGTGACCATCACCATCGCGTGACGCAGGACGCGGTCACCGAAGCGGTACCCCTTGCGCAACACCGTCCCGAGCACGGGGTGGGTGCCGTCACCGTCCATCTGCACGGCCTCGTGCAGTTCCGGGTCGAAGGCGTCGCCCTCGGCTCCGAACGCGACCAGCCCGACCGAATCGAAGACGCCACCGAGCTTGTCGGACAGCGACTTCAACGGGCCCGACTCGAGGTCGCCGTGCGCGCGGGCACGGTCGAGGTCGTCGAGCACGTCGAGGAACTTCGCCGCGATCGACGCCTTCGCCTCCTCCGCTGCCGCCGTGCGCTGGGCATCGGCGCGGCGACGGTAGTTGGCGAACTCGGCGGTGACGCGCTGCAGGTCTGCGGTGCGCTCGGCCAGTTCCGCGGCTTCCGTCGACACCGGCTCCGCGGCCTCACCGGACGGTGCCGCGGATTCCGCGGCACCGTCGGCCACCGGCTCGAGAACCTCCGGCTCGACGACCTCGTCACGCACCTCGAAGGTGTCGGGATCGATCCGGCGCTTGTCGGTGACGGTCACCGGCTCCTGCTCGGGCCTGTCGGTGCTCACTTCTTCTCCGTGTCGGTCGGCTCGTCGACGACCTCCGCGTCGACGACGTCGTCGGCACCGGCTGCTGCGCCGTCACCGGCGGCAGCACCCTCGGCACCGCCCTGCGCCTCGTAGATCGCCTGGCCGAGGGCCTGCGACTCGGTCGCGAGCTTCTCGACGGCGGTCTTGACGGCGGCGATGTCGGACCCGGCGAGAGCGTCGCGAGCGTCCTTGACGGCCGCCTCGACCTTCTCCTTGACGTCGGCGGGCACCTTGTCCTCGTTGTCCTTGATGAACTTCTCGGTCTGGTGCACGAGCGACTCGGCCTGGTTGCGGACCTCGGCCTCCTCGCGGCGGGCCTTGTCCTCCTCGGCGTGCGCCTCGGCGTCCTTGACCATCCGGTCGATCTCCTCCTGGGACAGGCCGGAGCCGTCCTGGATCTTGATCGTGTTCTCCTTGCCGGTGCCCTTGTCACGCGCGGTGACGTGCACGATGCCGTTGGCGTCGATGTCGAAGGTCACCTCGATCTGCGGAACGCCACGCGGTGCCGGCGCGATGCCGCCGAGCTCGAACGAGCCGAGCAGCTTGTTGTGCGCCGCGATCTCGCGCTCGCCCTGGAACACCTGGATCTGCACGGACGGCTGGTTGTCGTCGGCCGTCGTGAAGGTCTCGGACCGCTTGGTGGGGATCGTGGTGTTGCGCTCGATGAGCTTGGTCATCACGCCACCCTTGGTCTCGATACCCAGCGACAGCGGGGTCACGTCGAGCAGCAGGACGTCCTTGACCTCACCCTTGAGCACGCCGGCCTGCAGTGCGGCACCCACGGCCACGACCTCGTCGGGGTTGACGCCCTTGTTGGGCTCGCGGCCACCGGTGAGCTCGCGCACCAGGTCGGTGACGGCGGGCATGCGGGTGGAGCCACCGACGAGCACGACGTGGTCGATGTCGCCGACCGCGATGCCCGCGTCCTTGACGACCTGCTGGAAGGGGGCGCGGGTGCGCTCGAGCAGATCGTTGGTGATCTTCTGGAACTCCGAGCGGGTCAGCTGCTCGTCGAGGAACAGCGGGTTCTTGTCGGCGTCGACGGTGATGTACGGCAGGTTGATGGACGTCGACTGCGAGCTCGACAGCTCGATCTTCGCCTTCTCCGCCGCCTCACGCAGACGCTGCAGGGCCATCTTGTCCTTGGTCAGGTCGACGCCGTGCTGCGACTTGAACTTGTCGACGAGCCAGCTCACGATGCGCTCGTCCCAGTCGTCGCCACCGAGGTGGTTGTCGCCGGAGGTGGCGCGCACCTCGACGACACCGTCGCCGATCTCGAGGAGGGACACGTCGAACGTGCCGCCGCCGAGGTCGAAGACGAGGATGGTCTGTTCCTTCTCGCCCTTGTCGAGGCCGTACGCGAGCGCCGCCGCGGTGGGCTCGTTGACGATGCGCAGGACGTTGAGGCCGGCGATGGTGCCGGCTTCCTTGGTGGCCTGACGCTGCGAGTCGTTGAAGTACGCGGGGACGGTGATGACGGCGTCGGTGATGTCCTCACCCAGGTACGCCTCGGCGTCGCGCTTGAGCTTCATCAGCGTGCGCGCGCTGATCTCCTGCGAGGTGTACTTCTTGTCGTCGATGGCAACGGTCCAGTCGGTACCGACGTGACGTTTCACCGAGCGGATGGTGCGGTCGACGTTGGTGACCGCCTGGTTCTTCGCGGGCTGCCCCACCAGAACTTCGCCGTTCTTCGCGAACGCAACCACCGACGGGGTGGTACGCGAACCTTCGGCGTTGGCGACGACGACGGGCTCGCCGCCCTCCAGAACAGCGACGACCGAGTTGGTCGTCCCGAGGTCGATGCCGACCGCACGAGCCATGATGTTCCTCCAAATGCTTCGAGTACTGTCCTTGCCCAACCTGAGCCTGCCCGACTCACGCTGAGCGCGGTCGACTCGACTTTGCACCCGTGGCCCTCCACCAGTCAAGCCGAGTTGAGCAGGATGCACTCAAGTTGTCTGACTCGTCCAACGGCAGGTACCCCCGAAATGTTCCGTTCGTGACGGGGATCACACGAAACGGGGTGAAGCGGCGCGCATATCCGTTCGGTGCGCGACCGCGAACGTCCCCGACCTCGCAGTTTTCGGCCTGACCTACCGCGAGGTAGCGCGCCACCTGTACATTCCCGCAGTGACGGTGGGACATCTGCCCTCGCGTCGCACCCGTGCGGAACACCGCGCAATCACCGAAACGAACGGGAGGACTCCGTCATGTCCGTAGGCGTGGGCCTCAGGGTGGGCAATGCCCTGTCCTCGGTCGCGGTCACCTCCGCCACGCCCGGCCGGCCGGATCCGGACCCCATCGAACGCATCACCGCGGTGCACCTGCACTCGAACGGCACCGCCACACTCGGTCAGCACGACGTCGCCGACGGCACCACCAGTTCGTTCACCGACTTCGTCGACCGCCTCGGACGGTCCGGAGGGGTACGCGCCAACGACGGCGCGCTGTCGCGGGCGGAAGATCTCGTCGCCACCGCCGTCGAATGCCTCCTCGCCGACGCGACACCGCTGATCGGCGAGGGCGGCTACACGGCCGTCGCGACGTACCCCACCGACTGGCCGCCGTCGACGGTCGCCGTCCTGCGCAACGCACTCGACTACGTGGGATTGCGGCACGTGTCGCTGATCTCCGACGCCGAAGCCGCGGCCGCCTGGTTCGAATCGCAGGTCTCACACCAGACCGGACGTCTGGTCGCCGTCTACCACATCGATCCGCGCGGTTCGACGATCACGCTGGTGCGTTCCGGCGTCGCCGCCGGCAAGGCGTTCCGGTTCGCCGAAGGCGATGCGCCGTCGGTGGCCGACCAGTTGTCGGCGACGCTCGGCGCGTACGGGTGGCTCGTGAGCAACCTCGACGCGATCGTCGTCACGGTCGACGAGACCGTCGACCCGAGTGCCGCGCAGATCGTCACGCAGGCCATCAAATCCGGTCTCGGCATGCGATGCGCGCTCGCCCCCGTGCCCCACCAGACGATGGTGCGCGGTGCCGCGGTCGCCGCGGCCGCCGGGTCGGTGGATCTGCTCGGCTCCACACAGGTGCTGCCCGCCGCGCGACCGGCCGGCCCGATCCGATCCGATCTCGACCCCGAAACCACGGTGGTCATCGCGAAGATCACCGCGAACCCCCCGTCCGAACAGGCCGCGACGTCGGCGCGTGCCGCCGGCATCCTTCCCTCCACCACGGCGACGCCCGGCGACGTCACCACCGACGACACCGCGCCGGATCCCCCGGACGAGTCCGGGCGGCGACGCTCGTCGTGGTTCACCGCGGGCGCCGCCGCAGCAGCCATCGCACTGCTCGTCGCGGTCGGTGCACTCGTGTTCGCGTTGCGGGACGTCTCCACCGCCAACGCGGGCACACAACCCTCCGACTCGATCGTCGTGCCCGACACGACCACGACGCGCCCGGCCTCGACCACCACGACGACGACCACCACCACGGCGACGTCCACCGACGAGTCGACGGAATCCGCGGAGGCCACGGCCGAGGCGTGGGTCGAGCCCGACACCGCGGTCGACGACACCGCGTGGGGCACCACGACCGACGAATCCACCACAGCGGACACGACGACCGGGTCGTCGACGACCAACGAGTCGGCGACCACCTCGGACACCACCACGAGCAGCACCGGATGGTCGCGCCGCAATCCGCCCGGATCGTCCGACGACGGTCCGCGTGCTGGCTCCGGCGGCGGATCGGGAGGCGGGTCCGGCGGCGGATCGGGAGGTGGGTCCGGCGGTGGGTCCGAAAGCAGCACGAGCACACCCACGAACACGAGTCAGCCGACCTCGACCACCGATCCCGGCGACGGTGGGTCCACGAGCACCGAGGCACCGTCTTCCACGCCGACACAGACCACGCCCTGACCCGATCCCACTGGTGACCTCTGCCACTGGCGGAGGCACCCACACCGTGCCGTAGGCTGTGTCGGGACCGTGGACCCTTCGCTCACGGAATCCGACGAAAACCCAGCTCACACCCACCCACGACCCTCCGGAAGGCCTCCATGCGTCACATGCCGGCGTCGCGCGCCGCAGTTCGTTCCACCGTTCGCCGGGTCGCTGCCGTCGCGGCGTCCGCGGCACTGCTGGCAGGACCCCTCGCCACGGTGGCGCACGCCGAACCGACGCCCGCGTTGCCCCCGGAGCTGGTGGAGGCCGTGCAGCGTGACCTCGGACTGAGCCCCGAGGAATACCTCGACCGCGCGGCACGCGCGCAGGAGCTCGGCGACTACGCCCGCAGCTTCCGCGCCGAGCGCCCCGACGACTTCGCGGGCGCCTGGTTGTCGCAGGACGGCGAGTCGGTGGTCGCGGTCACGAACCGGGAAGCGGCTCTGCGGGCGGAGGCCGACGGCTACCAGGCCACCGTCGCCCCGCTGTCCGCCGACGGCCTCGAGCGCGCCCTCGCCGAACTGAACCGGTGGGTGGCGGCGCTGCCCCGCGAGCTGTCGTCCCAGGTGAACAACACCTACATCGATGTCCTCGACAACCAGATCGTCATCGACATCGTGAACTCACCGGTGGGTCGCGCCCTGAACCTGCCGTCGCTCATCGCGAACCTCCAGGTGCAGCTGACACCGGGAATGCCGGAGAACGACCCCGCGCCGATGGGTGGCGACACCTACATCACCGCCGACGGCGACGTCCGCAACACGCCGCTCGATCGCATCGGGATCTGCTCGTTCGGATTCAACGGAGTCGACGCCGACGGCGACGCCGTCAACATCACCGCCGGGCACTGCGACGCCGTGGCCCGTCGCGACGGTGGCTCCACCGTGTACCTGCCGAACCGCGCGAACATCGACGAGAGCGTGCAGATCGGCTCGTTCACGAACTCCACGGTCGGCACCGACAGCACCCTCGACTACGGGATCATCGCGCTCAACGATGCGGGTGTCGACGCCGGACTGAACCGCCCGATCGTGCGCGGCGGCAACGGTTCGACGCTGACCATCACGGGAACCGCGGTGCCGGTGGTCGGTGCCCCGGTGTGCAAGTCCGGACAGTCGTCGTCGTTCACGTGCGGCGTCGTCGTGGCCGACCACGTCGAAACCCAGCTCGTGTACTCCAACGGTGCGGAGACCAACGTCAGCGGTTTCGCGACCTCCGCATGCACCCTCGCCGGCGACAGCGGCGGCGCGATCGTCACCGGCACCCGCGCCCTCGGCGTGATCTCCGGGTCGAACAGCGCCGGAGCCCCCGACTGCGTGGAGGCCAACCTCGTGCTCGCCCCCAGCGGAGGCACCTCGAGCCTCGGCATCTCGATCACCGATATCGAATCGGCGACGGGAACGCGGGTCCGCACCGCCGACGGCGTGTAACGCCCGACCGACCTCCGACGAGTCACAAGAGAACCACACGACACACGGGCAACAGCCTGTCGGAGGGCATCGAGCGCGCGTCACCCCATATGATCGTCCGCAGCCGATCCGCCGGGAGCCGGCACCACTCCCGCATCACGCCGGGAGCAACTACGAGAAAGGTTTCCATGCGACGTTCCCTCGCCCGTCGAGCACTGGTGGTCGGCTCCGCAGCCGCGTTGCTCCTCGGACCCGCCGCATCGATCGCCCAGGCCGACCCCGCCCCGGTCCAGGCCGGTGACCTGCCGACCGAACTCGTCGAAGCCCTGCACCGCGACCTGCAGATCTCGCCCGAACGGTTCCTCCGGGATGCCGACACGAGCCAGGCCCTCGCGGAGTTCGCCGAGACCGCCCGCGAGAAGTTCGCGCAGGTCTTCGCCGGCGTGTGGCTCGACGCAGAAGGCACTCCGACCGTCGGCCTCACCGAGGGCAACGGATTCGACGAGGCCCGCGCCGACGCCGAGGACGCCGGATTCACGGTCGCGGAGGCCGACAGCAGCGAAGCCGCCCTCGAAGACGAACTCTCCGCGCTCAACGACTGGCTCGAGACCCAACCTCCCGCCGTCGCCGACCTCGTCCGCGGAGTCGCCATCGACATCGTCAACAGCGACGTCGTGATCCGCACCGACGACGTCGCCGGACTCGACCTCCCCGACTTCCTCGAGGGCGTGCGGGTGCTGTTCGCCCCGGCCGAACTGACCCTCGAGCCGGCGTCCGACCTCGAGCCGGTCGCGGGCATCGGCGCTCCCGGCGCGCTCCACGGCGGCGACGCGTACGCCGCGCTCGGCGCGGGCAACGGCCTGCGGTGCTCGCTCGGCTTCAACGGCGAGGACGGTTCGGGCAACCCCGTCAACATCACCGCCGGCCACTGCGACCCGAACCGGCTGCAGGCGGGCACCGAGTGGGCGTCGAAGGTGTACCAACTCCTCGGCGAGGACCTCGGACAGCACATCGGGAACTTCGCGGAGACCAGCCTCGACGGTGACGACTACGCGATCATCCGGCCCACGGCCGACGCCCGCGGCCGCTTCGAGAACAACGGTGTGCGCGTTCCGGGCGCCGCCCCGCTGCCCATCACCGGCATCGCCGACCCCGTCGTCGGTGCACCCGTGTGCAAGTCCGGTCTGCGTACCGGATACAGCTGCGGTGTGGTGACGGGCGTCGGTCAGACCGTGGAGATCGGTCAGCGTGTGCTGACGAACGGTTTCGCCACCAACCTGTGCGCCCTGCAGGGCGACAGCGGCGGAGCCCTGGTCACCGGCACGCTCGCGCTCGGCATCTCGAGCGCATCGAACGTCGGCCAGTACGGGATGTGCGAGATCGCCGGTGTGGTCAGCGGTCTCCTCGGCGAGACTCCCGAACTGTTCGCGACGCCGATCCGCTCGATCCTCGCAGCGAACCCCGGCCTCGAGGTCCGCACCTGGTAAGCGTCCGTCGAGTTCGCAGTGCCCCGCCTTCCACCCGGAAGGCGGGGCACTGTTGTCACGTCCCCTGTCGACTTCCCCCTGTCGACTTCCCCCTGTCGACTTCCCCCTGTCGCCACCGGCGTCGGCTCCCCCGTCTGCCTCCCCAGCGGCCTCCCCTGTCGACTTCTCCCTGTCGGCCTCCCCGTCAACTGAGCGAATGTACCCTCCACTCGATTGAATCGAGCGAGTGTACCGTTCGCTCAGCGGGTTTCGAGGAGTCCCGGCCGGCTCCCCATCGGGGGTGCGTGTGCTGCCGCGGGATCAGCGACAAGCAGAACGGCCCCGCCACCTCGAGGTGGCGGGGCCGTTCGACTGTCGAAAGACTACTTGGCGTAGACGGTGGTTCCCGGAGGCGCGAGCAGCGTCTGGACGAGTCCCACACCGGCAACGATGAGGGTCGGCCCACCGGCCACGATGGTGCCGATGATTCCACCGACAGGCGCCCCTGCCGCGCAACCGGCCAGGAAGCCCGGGAGAATTCCGACCGGGGTGCCAATCGCTCCGCCCACAAGGCAGCCGATGACGGTGCCGGTCAAACCGCCGACGGCGGTCGCGATGCCGAGCTGCGACGCGAAGTTCTGCTGTGCCGCGAGGTTTTCGTCGGGCGAGGCGACGTCGGTCACCTTGAGCGCGACCGGCGTGAGGCCCGGAGTGACCTTGTCCTCGGGTGCGACCGGGGTGGCCTGCTCGAGGTCGGTGGACGGCGTCAGCGTGAGGGTCTTGCCGTCCTCGCTGATCTCCCGCTCGAACGGGAGCTGAAGGTCGCCGAGCTGGATCGCGAGCGGCAGGCTGACGACGGTGTTGCCCGCGTCGTCCTGCAGTTCGACGCTCTGGCCGTCACCCGAGACCTGGAACGTGCCGGCGTCGATGACCGTGACGACGGAGTCGTCGACGATGTTGGCCTCGTAGTTGATTTCGTCCTGCGTCGCGGGTGCCTCCGGCGCCGCGTACGACGTTCCGGCGGTGATCCCCATGGCGGCGATGGTCATCGTCGCCACGGCAGCAAGCTTCCTGAGCTTCATGAATTTCCGTTCTGTGACATGGTGCACGCCCGCAGGCGCCCCCCAGCTTTCGTTCACTTCCGTGAAGCCTTCGAACCCCCGACGATGTTCTCTGCCCGAAAGTCACGTCAACCCGAGATCATATCCGACCTATCGGTCATTTTGTTACCCGCGTTACGCCAGATAGTAATTCGATCGTGCCCGGATTCGCTGATCGGTGATCGAATCGTTGCAGAAGGAAGTTAGGACAGCCTGGCTCTCGAGCCCATCAGCAGGGGCCACTACGGTGACTGCCGCATCAGCCCTCAGCAGCGCAACGCCAAGTTACCCACGGGTAACCCGACTGCGGTTACCAGCGAGTAACTTAGCGTGCGCTACGATCCAGGGGCTTATACCAGGCGGCGACGGCCGCCCCCGACACGAAAGGCCACGTATGAATGCCCTGACGATCACGTTGGGCACGATCGGCGTGCTGCTCAGCCTCGTGTGTTGGTACTCGTTCCTCGGCGGCGCCTGGAAGATGTTCAGCGCCATCCGGGTAGGCCAGCCGGCACCCGACCGGTGGCACCCGTTCTTCCCGCGGTTCAAGCAGATGATCGTCGAGTTCATCGCCCACACGAGAATGAACAAGTTCCGGACGGTGGGTTGGGCCCACTGGCTCGTGATGGTGGGCTTCCTGCTCGGCGCCATCGTCTGGTTCGAGGCATACGGTCAGACCTTCAACCCCGAGTTCCACTGGCCGCTCATCGGCGGAACCGCGGTCTACCATTTCATCGACGAGATCCTCGGGCTCGGCACCGTGATCGGCATCGTCACGCTGATCATCATCCGCCAGCTCAACCACCCGCGTCAGCCCGGCCGCCTGTCACGGTTCACCGGCTCGGACTTCAAGGCCGCGTACTTCGTCGAGCTCGTCGTCCTCATCGAGGGCCTCGGCATGATCTTCGTGAAGGCCGGCAAGATCGCCACCTACGGCGGCGGTCACATGTCCACCGACTTCTTCACCATGAACCTCGCGAAGCTGCTGCCCGCGAGCGCGGTCATGGTGTCGATCTTCGCGTTCATCAAGCTGATGTCGGGCATGGTGTGGCTCTACGTCGTCGGCCGCAACATCAACTGGGGTGTCGCCTGGCACCGGTTCGCCGCCTTCTTCAACATCTACTTCAAGCGTGAAGACGACGGCGATGTCGCCCTCGGCGCCGTCAAGCCCATGATGTCGAAGGGCAAGCCCGTCGACATGGAGGACGCGGACCCCGACAACGACACGTTCGGCGCCGGCCGCATCGAGGACTTCTCCTGGAAGGGCTGGCTGGACTTCACCACGTGCACCGAGTGCGGTCGCTGCCAGTCGCAGTGCCCCGCCTGGAACACCGGTAAGCCGCTGTCGCCGAAACTGCTCATCATGTCGCTGCGCGACCACGGTCAGGCGAAGGCGCCGTACCTGCTCGCCGGCGGTCGCAAGGATCTCGGTGGCGACGAGGTCGGTCTCGTCGACGCCGAAGGCAACCCGAACGAGGCCGCGCTCGCGAAGATCCCGGCCCCCGCGCTCGCCGAGGCCGGCCGCAAACTCGTCGGCGAATCCGCCGAGATGGTCGAAGCCGGCGAGCTCACCCCGGTGATCGACACGGAGACCCTGTGGAGCTGCACCAACTGTGGTGCATGCGTCGAGCAGTGCCCCGTCGACATCGAGCACGTCGACCACATCATCGATATGCGCCGTTATCAGGTGCTCATCGAGTCGGACTTCCCGTCCGAGCTGGCCGGCCTGTTCAAGAACCTCGAGAACAAGGGCAACCCCTGGGGCCAGAACTCCAAGGACCGTCTCAACTGGATCAACGAGCTCGATTTCGAGATCCCGGTGTTCGGTCAGGACGCCGAGAGCTTCGACGGCTACGAGTACCTGTTCTGGGTCGGATGTGCCGGTGCCTACGAGGACCGCGCGAAGAAGACGACGAAGGCCGTCGCCGAGCTCCTCGCGACCGCAGGCACCAAGTTCATGGTGCTCGGCGCCGAGGAGACCTGCACCGGTGACTCCGCTCGCCGCGCGGGCAACGAGTTCCTGTTCCAGCAGTTGGCGCAGCAGAACATCGAGGTCCTCAACGGTGTGTTCGAGGGTGTCGAACAGTCCAAGCGCAAGATCGTCGTCACGTGTGCGCACTGCTTCAACGCCCTGAACAACGAGTACCCGGAGGTCGGCGGCAGCTACGAGGTCGTCCACCACACGCAGCTCCTCAACCGTCTCGTGCGGGCGAAGAAGCTCATCCAGGTGGCGCCGGTCGGGCAGGACGTCACGTACCACGACCCGTGCTTCCTCGGTCGCCACAACAAGGTGTACAACGCGCCGCGTGAGCTGATGGAGGCGTCGGGCGCGAAGCTCGTCGAGATGCCCCGTCACGGTGAGCGGTCCATGTGCTGTGGTGCCGGTGGCGCCCGCATGTGGATGGAGGAGCGCATCGGTAAGCGCATCAACGTCGACCGCGTCGACGAAGCGCTCACCACGAATCCCTCGAAGATCGCGACGGGATGCCCGTTCTGCCGCGTCATGCTCACCGACGGTGTCACGGCACGCCAGGAAGAGGGCAAGGGTGAGGGCGTCGAGGTCGTCGACGTCGCGCAGTTGATGCTCGACTCGATCGCCCGGGTCGAACCGGCGACGCTCACGGAGAACCTGAAGGTGATCCAGGAGCCGAAGACCCCGGTCGCCGCCGAGGTCGCTGCCGAGGAGAGCGAGGAAGCACGCGTCGAGGAGGTCGCGAAGGCCGCCGCAGCACCTGCTGCGCCGAAGACGGTCGGTGCGCCGAAGGCCGGTGGCCTGCAGATGAAGGGCGGCCTCAAGGGACCGGGTGCGAAGGCTCCCGGCGCCAAGAAGCCGGCCGCCGAGGCACCCGCAGCCGAAACCGCGGAAGCGCCGGCAGCAGTTCCGAAGGCCAAGCCGGGCGGACTCCAGATGAAGGGCGGCCTCAAGGCTCCGGGCGGACCGAAGGCTCCCGGCGCCAAGAAGGCCGCGGCTCCCGCAGCCGAGGCTCCCACCACGGAGGCACCCGCCGAGGCCGCGGTTCCGAAGGCCAAGCCCGGTGGACTGCAGCTCAAGAGCGGACTGAAGGGCCCCGGCCCGAAGAAGGCAGCGGCACCGAAGCCCGCCGCTGCAGCACCGGAGGTCGCCGCACCCGAGGCGGAGACTGCCGCGGCGGAAGCCACCGAGGCACCCGTCGAGGCACCGAAGGAAAGTGCGATCCCGAAGGCCAAGCCGGGTGGACTGCAGCTCAAGAGCGGGCTGAAGGGCCCCGGCCCGAAGAAGGCGGCCGCCCCGGCGGCGCCGACGACCGAATCGGCTCCCGACGCGGCACCGGAACCCGAGTCCGCGCCGGAACCCGAGCCCGCAGCACCCGCAGCGGCACCGGAACCGGAGGCTCCGAAGGCCAAGCCCGGTGCACTCGGGTTCAAGTCCGGCACGAAGGCGCCGGGCCGCAGGTAGGCAAGCAGGGCAATCATCTCGCAGGGCCGGTGATCATTCACCGGCCCTGCGGGGTCTCACCGGGCTCACAGCACGGATGCGAGGCTCACAGGTCGTACTGCTGCTGGTGGAGTTGTGAACCTCGCAGCAGGGGTGTGAACCCCAAGTTGTCCACAACCCCCGTGTTCATCCACAGGCAGCAGCCGACCGGCCCCGCCGGCGGTGGTACGTCGCCATCGATGACCGACGCTGTAGTCATGGGGGCCGACGCATTGATCCACCGACGCGACGCACACGAGCGCGGCGTGACCGACGCCGAGATCCGACGACTGGTCGCCACCCGGCGATGGATCAGCCTGGCGTCCGGGGTGTACGTGCCCTGCGAGGCGTACGACACCGCCGACGAGTACCGACGGCACGAACTGCGTGCCCGCGCGGTGCTCGCGACCGCCTCTCCGGACGCGGTTCTCAGTCACGTCTCGGCGGCGGTGCTGCACGGTCTGCGACCGTGGAACATCCCGCTCGACGACGTGCACATCGCGCGCAACCGCCCCACCGGCGGTCGACGCCGAGACGGACGCGTCCTCCATTCCGCCAGTTTCCGCGAGGTGGATGTCGCCGATGTCGGCGGCGCCCGAGTGTTGTCACCCGCGAAGACCGTCACCGATCTCGCCGCGACGGTCCCGTTCGACAGGGCCGTCGTCGTCGGCGACCAGGCGTTGCGGAACGGACTCGTCGACCTCGACGAGGTGCGGCGTGCCGTCGACGACATGGGGTCGCATCCGGGACGTGCACGCGCGGCCCGCGCCGTGCGCTTCATGTGCGAGCGCAGCGACAGCGTCGGTGAGTCCCTGAGCCGCGCACGGATGGTCGGCGAGCAACTCCCCGTGCCGTTGACCCAGGTCGACGTGTTCGACGAGGAGGGTCGGTGGCTCGCCCGCGTCGATTTCCTGTTTCCCGAACACGGTGTGGTCGGGGAGTTCGACGGGCGGATCAAGTACCGCCGGGACGGCGTCGCCACCGACGACGCCGAGAACGTCGTCTACAGGGAGAAGCTGCGTGAAGACGGTCTGCGCCACGCGGGCTGGGTCGTCGTGCGCTGGACGTGGTCGGATCTGTCCACGCCGGGCGTGCTGGCGGCGCGTCTCCGGGGCGGATTCGAGCTCGCCGCCCGGGGCCCCGGCCCCGTCGGACGTTTCACCACGGGGAAGCTCACAGACCCGGTACGAGGCTCACAGCACCGGCAGCAACCACTCGCACTGTGAGCCTTGCACAGGTGTTGTGAACCCGATGCTCAGGAGTACTTCGCGACCACCCGTCGACGGGCCAGCGGGTCGACGTTGATCCGCGACAGGTCGTGGTCGTAGTGGTCGAGCAGACGCTTGTCCATCACCTTCCGCCACAGCGGTGGGAACAACGACAGGATCACCAGCACCGCGTACCCGGCGGGTAGCTGCGGAGCCCCGTCCATCGACCGCAGCGTCTGGTAACGACGCAGCGGGTTGGCGTGGTGGTCGCTGTGCCGCTGCAGGTTGTACAGGAACGCGTTGGAACACACGTGGTCGCTGTTCCAGCTGTGCTCGGCCGCCACCTTCTCGTACTTGCCGTCGGCGCGGCGGCGACGCAGGAGTCCGTAGTGCTCGAGATAGTTGACGCCTTCGAGGAACATCACCGCCATGACGGCCTGCACGACCAGCCACGGCGCGATGCCCCACCCGAACACTGCGATGAGCACCACATACAGCACCACGCTCATCAGCCAGGCGTTCAGGATGTTGTTGCGGCGCACGTTCCACACCGAGACCCGACGGCGGCGCAGGCGGGCCGACTCGTACCGCCACGCCGACACGAGCCCCCCGAAGACGGATCGGGGCAGGAACCGCCAATAACCCTCACCGAATCGGGCGGTCGCGGGATCCTCCGGTGTCGCCACCCGGATGTGGTGACCGAGATTGTGTTCGACGTAGAAGTGCCCGTAGCAGGATTGCGCGAGAGCGACCTTCGCGAGGAGGCGTTCGTGCTTCGTCCGTTTGTGGCCGAGTTCGTGGGCGGCGTTGATGCCGACACCACCGACGATGCCGAGCGTCGACGCCATGGCGAACATCTCCGCCCAGCCCATCGGCTGCGAGACCCACATCCAGCATCCGAAGAACAGGCCCGCGTACTGCAACGGCAGGTACATGTAGGTGCAGCGCCGGTAGTACTTGTCGTTCTCGAGCTGCTTCATCACTGCTTCGGGCGGGTTGCTCGTGTCGAGCCGCGCGAAGCGGTCGACGAGTGGGCAGACGACCGCGATGATCAGCGCGCCGGCCGCCCAGAAGACGCCGAGGTGCAGGTAGTGGACGAGTACCCACGCGAGAAACGGACTGGCGGGAATGGCCAGCCCGTAGATCCACATGTAGCGCTTCGGATCGCGCCACCTCGCGGTGTCACGCGTCTTCGACCCCCCGGCCCGTATATCGAACACAACCATCCTGCTTCCCCGTTCCAGAGGTTTCCGTACCGGGTCGTTGCTCGTCGCGTTCGTCCGCGTGCAGGCACCGGTCGCCCCGGAAAGAAATTCGATGACCCCCGAAGCCGAACTCGAATACTACCGAACGGTAGCTGTGACCTGGGAGGGGCTGCCCTCGGTGTTCCGCGACACATTCCGGCGGGGATCGTTGTGGCGAGACGACGACGGCGCCGCACCCTCGGTGGGTGCGACGCCGCCGCGCGTGATCGTCGTGCAGATCAGATGGTGCGCACGCCCTGCGCCTGCGGTCCCTTCTGGCCCTGTCCGATCTCGAACTCCACGCGAGCTCCCTCGTCCAGGGTCTTGAAACCCGAACCCTGGATCTCGGAGTAGTGGACGAAGACGTCGGCTCCGCCGCCGTCCTGTTCGATGAAACCGAACCCCTTCTCCGCGTTGAACCATTTGACAGTTCCCTGCGCCATACCACGTGCTCCTCATCGTCCCGCACGGTCGCCCCGACAATGCGGCCTCTTCGTTATGAACCCCAATCATCGCACTGATCCGGACATTCGTCGTGGTTGATTTCGATTCCGATGCGCGTGTCGCGAAAATCCGGGTGAAATCGGGTTGCGGTTCAGTGGCACCATGGACGCCGTGAACATCGAGGAGCAAGGCCACCTTCACCACCAGATCACCCGCAAGCTCGAGCAGTCCTCGAAGCTGCAGAACGTGCTGTACGAGATCCGCGGACCCGTGCACGCGCACGCCGCGCGCCTGGAGGCCGAAGGTCACCGCATCCTCAAACTCAACATCGGCAATCCCGCCCCGTTCGGTTTCGAAGCACCCGAGACGATCGTGCAGGACATGATCGCGGCGCTCCCCCACGCGCAGGGATACTCGGAATCCCGCGGGATCGCGTCGGCGCGGCGCGCGATCGTGACGCGCTACGAACTGGTGCCCGGCTTCCCGAAGTTCGGGATCAACGACGTGTACCTCGGCAACGGCGTGTCCGAGCTCATCACCATGACGATGCAGGCGCTGCTCGACGACGGCGACGAGGTGCTGATCCCCGCACCGGACTATCCGCTGTGGACGGCGATGACGTCGCTGGCCGGGGGAACGCCCGTCCACTACCTGTGCGACGAGTCCAACGACTGGAACCCCGACATCGCGGACATCGAGTCGAAGATCACCGACCGCACCAAGGCGCTGCTCGTCATCAACCCGAACAATCCGACGGGCGCCGTGTACTCGGCGGAGGTGCTCACCCAGCTGGTGGCACTCGCGCGCAAACACCAGCTGCTGCTGCTCGCCGACGAGATCTACGACAAGATCCTCTACGACGACGCGAAGCACGTGTCGCTCGCGACACTCGCCCCGGATCTGTTGTGTCTGACGTTCAACGGCCTGTCCAAGGCGTACCGCGTCGCCGGGTATCGCGCCGGCTGGATGGTCATCACCGGCCCGAAGGACCACGCGGCCGGGTTCCTCGAAGGCGTCGATCTGCTCGCCTCCACGCGACTGTGCCCGAACGTTCCCGCCCAGCACGCGATTCAGGTGGCGCTCGGCGGCTATCAGAGCATCGAGGATCTCATCCTGCCGGGCGGACGGCTGCTCGAGCAGCGCGATGTCGCCTGGGAACGCCTCAACGCGATTCCGGGGGTGAGCTGTGTGAAACCGCGTGGCGCGCTGTATGCGTTCCCGAGGCTCGATCCCGAGGTGTACGAGATCCACGACGACGAGAAGCTGGTGCAGGACCTGCTGCTGCAGGAGAAGATCCTCATGGTGCAGGGCACCGGCTTCAACTGGCCGGATCACGACCATCTGCGCATCGTGACGTTGCCGTGGGCGCGGGATCTCGCCGTCGCCATCGAGCGGTTCGGCAACTTCCTGTCCAGCTACAAGCAGTGACCCTCGGCGCGTCACACACCCCCGACCGGCCCCTCACAGATCACCCTGCTCCGCAACCGAACTCCCAATCGTTGCCAAAGAGAGACAATGCCTCATCCCGGGGTGGTATCCGCAGGTGAGAGGGGGTGACATCCGTACCGGGGCGAGCGATTTGTCCGAGGGTGACCAGACACACACCCTCCCCTCCTTTCCGGATCGATGAAAAGCAAAGTACGTTGGGTTACGGCACTTCGAGTGCCGGGCTCCCTGACCAACGCCATCCCCCCCTGTGCGAGGTCAGGTGAAGGTGGCGGGGACACCCCCCTGCTCCCCGCCACCACCAGCCCACTTCTTTCTCCCGGTGTCGCTAGCCTGTTGCGGTGAGTCACGGACACGGACACGGACACTTCGAAGGCCCCGCACCGATCGGCCCGCTCGCCGCCAGGATCGTCGTCGGCCTGCTCGTGGCCATCGGTATCGCCGTGCTCGTCGGCACCGCGCTGCTCTGGCCGAGCAACCGTGCCGTCGACATCCCCACCCCGTTCCAGACCACCGGCGGCGACGCCGTCGTCACCGAAGCGGGCACCGTCGTCGAACAGGACGTCGGGGCGTGTGGCAGCCCGTCGTCGGGGCGTGTCTTCACCGGCGACCCCACACCCCCGGCGAACGCCGCGTTCGAGTGCGAACGCAGCATCGTCGACATCGAATCCGGGCCCAACGCCGGCACCCGCACCCTCCTGGAGGTGATCCCGGGCCCCGGGCAACCCGAACTGCAGGCCGGCGACGACATCCGACTCGTCCGCCAGACCGACCCGTCGGGCACCACCCAGTACTCGTTCTACGACTTCGCTCGGGGACTCCCCCTGACCGTGATCGTCGCGGTGTTCGCCGTCGTGATCGTCGCGGTGGCCCGGTGGCGCGGATTCCGCGCCCTCGTCGGGCTCGGCGTCGCCTTCGGCGTCCTCGTGGTGTTCATGCTGCCGGCGTTGCTCGACGGCCGACCCGCCGTGCCGGTCGCGCTGGTGGGGGGCTCCCTGATCCTGTACGCGGTGCTGTATCTCGCCCACGGCCTCAACCTGCGGACGAGTTCCGCGCTGCTCGGCACACTCGCGTCCATGGCCGTCGCGGCAGCCCTGTCGTACGTCGCCATCGAGATGACCCACCTGACCGGGCTGTCGGAAGAACAGAACACCGACGTGCAGCTCTACATCGGGAACGTGTCGATCACCGGGCTGCTGCTCGCCGGATTCATCATCGGCTCGCTCGGCGTCCTCAACGACGTGACGATCACGCAGGCGTCGTCGGCGTTCGAACTCGCCGCGCTCGACCCGGACGCGTCACGGCGCGCCGTGTTCTCGTCCGCGATGCGGGTGGGCCGCGACCACATCGCGAGCACCGTCTACACCCTCGTCCTCGCCTACGCCGGTGGGGCCTTGCCACTGCTGCTGTTGTTCTCGGTGGCCGGACGGTCCGTGACGGACGTGATCACCGCGGACGCGGTCGCCATCGAAGTGGTCCGCGCCTGCGTCGGTGGTGTTGCTCTGGCACTGTCGGTCCCGCTCACCACCGCGATCGCCGCGCTCCTCGCGCGTGCCGACGCTCCGGCTGCCGCACCGACCCGAGGATCCGGGCGACACGCCCGCTGAGCAGGTCGCCGGTCCCGTCCGTCAGGGGCCGGGAAGCTGCAACTGCGGCAGCGGCGGCAACTCGAGCGTGGGCAGCTGGGGAACCGGAATGTTCAGACCCGGAATGAGCTGCGGCGGCTCGGGGGGCGGCTCCGGAGCCGGCGGAACCGGACGCGGAACATAGGTCGATTCGGCCGGAGGCTCCTCGGTGGTCGTGGGAGCCACGGTGACCGGAGCGACCGCGGGCTGCGGTTCGGGTTTCGTCGTCGTGGTGGGTCTGACGAACGTCTGGCTGGGGCTCTGCTCGTCGTCCCCGGACTGTCCCGAGAACAGGCTGTTGCCGGCGCCGAGCGCCACCCCGATCACCGCGACGACGGCCAGCGCCGTCCCGGCCAGCCCGGCACCGGAGATCTGCCGTCCGCTCACCGCCGGTTCACTGCGGGTGAGCGACGCCAACCACGTCTTCGGCCGCTGTCTCGGTTTCCGCGGCTCGGACGCACTCGGCTCCGTGCCCGGGATCGCGGCGGTGACCACGGGAATCCGCTCGGTGTCCTCACCCGAACCTGCCGGGGCGACGATCTTCGTCAGCGCACTGGCCTTCGGCTCCGACGCGGGGGTGCGCGACGCGACGAGCGCACCACCCTTCGCGAGGACGAGTTCGGGTTCGTGCGGCACCACCAGCGGCAGCGCCAGCCACGACCTCAGCACCTCCTGCACGAGCGGGATGTGCGCGCCACCACCGAGGAGCACCACCGCTTCCGGGTTGCGGCCGGACCGAGCGATGACCTGGTGGACGAACTGCGCCGACGATTCGACGCACTGCGAGATCAGCGGGTCGAACGTGTCGCGGGACATGAGAACCACACCGGCGGCCCCGGGCACGGCAACGGTCTCGGAGTTCGAGAGCTGCTCCTTGGCCTCGCGGCACTGCGCCGACAACTCGTTGTCGGTGGCGGGATCGTCGGGGCGCCACACACCGTTGGTGTCGAGCTGATGGTCGCGGATGACCTTGTCGAACACGCGGCCGGCGATGAGGTCGGTGCGCTCGGCGAGGACCTCACGGGCCGCGAGATCGACGACCGTGACGGTCAGTCCGGTGTCGCCCAGGTCGTAGAACACCGCCGTGTCGCTGCCCAACTCGCCGGTGGCCTGCAGGTATGTCAGCGCCGCTTCCGGTTCGGACACCAGCACGTAGGCGGGCAGATCCTCGACGGCCATCGCCGCACGGATCCGGTCGGCCTGCGCCTGATCGCGGTAGACGATGCCGACGCGGTCGATCGGATCGCCGGCGACACCGGTCTGGAACAGCACCCCCAGAGTGCTCGCCGCCAACCGCGCGGGATCATCGCCGTCCGTATCGACCACCTGGAACTGGAATCCCGCCGACGGCGCCGCCCTGTCGATGGGACGCACGATCCGGACGGCGCTCTCCCCCGCGGTCACCCCGAGAACCGAACTCATCAGCCGCCTTAACGATCGTTTTCGCGCCGGCATGTCGAGTCCCCCGGCGCCCTACGCAACGGTCCGTATAGTACCCAACGGTCTGATCCGGGTCATTCCGCATGCTCATCGGGCGAAGCGCGGCTCCCGATGCCGGTGCTCGGCCACAACACGAGAGCGGGAGAATCCCACCTCCACGGCACCGACAGTCGGGGCTGCGCGTGGCTCAGGCGGCGGTGCCGAGCCTGACGTAACGCCAGTGGGCGTCCTCCCACACCGACCTGTCGAGGCAGTTCCTGCCGTCGAGGACGACCCGGTCCCCGGCTGCGTCGCCGAGCGACACCGGATCGAGTTCCCGGAACTCCGGCCACTCGGTCAGCACCAGGACGACAGCGGCACGCCGGCACGCGTCGACGGGGTCGGTGGCGTACCGCAGTGTCGGGAACACGGTCCTCGCGTTGTCCATGGCCTGCGGATCGAACACCGACACCGTCGCACCCTCGAGATGCAGTTGCCCGGCCACATTCAACGCCGGGGAGTCCCGGACGTCGTCGGAGCCGGGTTTGAACGCCGCCCCGAGCACCCCGATGCGCACACCGAGCACCGAACCGCCGCAGGCGGCGCGCGCCAGTTCCACCATGCGGGTGCGGCGGCGCATGTTGATGCTGTCGACCTCCCGCAGCAGATGCACGACCTGATTCGCGCCCAGTTCCCCGGCCCGGGCCATCAACGCGCGGATGTCCTTCGGCAGACAACCACCACCGAATCCGAGTCCGCCGTCGAGGTAGCGGCGGCCGATGCGGGTGTCGTGACCGAGGATGTCGGCGAGCGCCACCGCATCGGCGTCGGCCACCTCGCAGACCTCCGAGATCGCATTGATGAACGAGATCTTGGTCGCCAGGAACGCGTTGGCGGCGGACTTCGCGAGCTCCGCGGTCGCGAGATCGGTGACGACGAACGGGACCCCGTCCGAGATCAGGTCGGTGTAGAACTCCCGCATCGTGTCGCCGCCCCGTCCACCGTCCCGGTTCTCCACGCCGACGACGAGCCGATCCGGCGACAGTGTGTCCCGGACCGCGAGCCCCTCACGGAGGAACTCCGGATTCCACACCACCTCCACGTCCCGACCGGCCGGGGCGAGGACGCGGACGCGCTCGACGAGCCCCGCAGCGGTGCCGACCGGCACCGTCGACTTGCCGACGACGAGGGCGGGCCGATCCAGTCGCGGGGCCAGTTCCTCCACGACGGCGTGCACATACCTCAGGTCCGCGGCGTACTCCCCGTGCTTCTGCGGGGTGCCGACCGCGATGAAGTGCACGTCGGCGAACGCTGCCGCAGCATCATAGGAGGTGCCGAACGACAACCGGCCCGCATCGATGTTGCGGCGCACCAACTCCGCCAGTCCCGGTTCGTAGAACGGCACCTCCCCCGCCTCGAGTTTCGCGACCTTGCCGGCGTCGATGTCGACGCCGATCACCTCGTGCCCCAGTTCGGCCATGCACGCGGCATGGGTGACTCCGAGGTATCCCGTTCCGAACACCGCACAGCGCATGCCCCGTTTCTATCGGCGTGCGGTGAGCGGTCGCCCTCCGTCACGGGACGTCCGCGCGAACATCGGGTGTACACGCGGCGTGCGCGAGGACCCGCGCCCACCGTCGTCGTTCCGCGCCACCGCGGACGCCCGATCCGTCGCTCCTGCTGGACATGGTGCGCACAGATGGCAGTATCGGACGGTCGAGACGAATCGGGAGGGAATCACCGTGCCATACCTCGGGTTGATCACGATGGTGCTGTGGGTGATCTGTCTGGTCGACGTGATCTGCGCCGACGAACACCGGATCCGTCATCTGCCCAAGATGATGTGGGTGATGATCGTCCTGCTGATCCCGCTCGTCGGATCCGTGCTGTGGTTGGTGATCGGACGCCCGCCGGGCAGCCTGCCGGGGACGGCACGGTCCACGTCGGCCTACCCCGAACACGACCGACCGAACCGTCATGTCGCGCAGTACGCCGAGGACGACGAGGAATTCCTGCGACGCTGCCGCGCACGCGCGGAGGAGCAGCGGCGTATCGCACGCGAGCAGCAGCGACGGCGGGACGCCGAAGGGTCCTGAACCCCGTCCCGATCAGCGGAAGCATCCGCTCCCCGCACCTCGACGGCACCCTATCGTCGGCCCCGTGCCCGCTGCGCGACGCAGCGGCACGATCGCGTCGTCGGATCGGGAAGGGAACGGATGACAACCTCCACGCCGGTGGGTACCCCCGAGGACGGTGTGCCACTCGGATCCCCGGACACCGGCCACGTGATCGAGGAGGTCACCGAGGCGGCCCGGCGGGTCGTCGCCGGGGTGGTGCGCACGTCCCGCGACAATCCGCACCTCGAACGCATCCGCGACACGCTCCGCGAGATCGCCGATCTGCTCGACGAGCACGCTCCCGACGTCGACACCAGGCTGGCCGAGATCTGGGCGACGCGACCCACCCGTACCGGCCCCGTGACCGGAGCGGAGAACCCTGTCGCCCCGCCTGTCGCCTTCCGCGGCCGCGGGGACGGTTCGGTCGGCGCCGACGTCACGCTCGATCTGCAGTACCAGGGCCCACCGGCGATGGTGCACGGCGGGATCAGCGCACTGATCCTCGATCACGCGCTCGGTAACGCGAACGACTTCGCGGGACGGTCCGGGATGACCGCCGAACTGACCGTGCGCTACCACCGCACGACACCGTTGTTCGAGCCGTTGACCGTTCGGGCTCGGCATCTGTCCACCGACGGCCGCAAGATCCGCACCGTCGGAGACATCCGCACCGCGGACGGCCGGGTGTGCGTGTCGGCCGAAGGACTGTTCATCGCGGGCTACCCGTCGACGCCACCACCGGTCGGCTGACCCGAGATCACCTGCCCCACCCGTGCGCGTTTCTGGTAGCTGGAGCCACCAGAAACGCGCACGGGTGGGGTGAGCGGCAGCGGCGCAGAACCGCGCCGGCGTCAGCGCGACGCGCGCGCCAGCAACGCGCGGGCCTCCTCGCTCCCGTCGAGGACGCGCGCGGTGCGCCGCGCGATCTTCCAGGTTCCGTCGACCCGGCGCATGTCGAACCGGTTCGCGGTCACCCGCCACACCCGGAACGAATCGGAGTCCGGGTTGCGGCGCAGCAGCAGCGAATGGCACGTCGCGACAGCGGTGTCGCCGTCGACCCGGATGTGCACCGGATCCATCAGGTGCCCACAGCCTTCGGTGATGTAGTCCTGGTGGGGGCGGGTGCGCACCATCTCGGTGATCGCGTCGTTCCCCTCCATCACACGGATGTCGATGTCGTAGACGGCGTCCTCCGTCCACAGTGCACCGACGGCGTCGGCGTCGCCGGCATCGACCGCCGGTCCGTAGGCCGACAGCGTCTCCTGGATCGCAGCCTTGTCCTCGAGCAGTCGGATGCGCTCGACAAGAGCGTCGATCCGGGCGTCCGCATCGGCCATCGGGAGTCCTTTCGTCGGGTACGGCACACCGCGACGATCGAGTCCGGTGCAGTCATCTGTCTACCGTCCGCGGCACGATGTCGCATCGCCGGTTCCGTTCAACGGAAACACGGCGGCGCCGCGTCGAATCGCCTGGAACCGTTCGGGACGGCACCCCGACACACGGTCCGACAGGTCCGAAGTCTCGATGCCACTCCGATTTCCGCCGGCTCCGCATGAGCCGATTCCGAGGAAGGTCGCCTCATGGGCCGTACGTTGGACAGGATCATGGAACACGCGGACGAGATCCGCGCCGAAGGCGCAACGGGTGACGAGCTCATGCGCCTGCCCGACATCTCCGCCAAGCACCTGCGTGACTCGGGCGTCATCCGCATGCTCCAGCCGAAGGAGTTCGGCGGTCAGGAAGCGCATCCGCGCGAGTTCGCCGAGACCGTCATGGCCATCGGCAACCTCGATGGCGCCGCCGGCTGGGTCGCCGGCATCGTCGGCGTCCACCCGTGGGAACTCGCCTTCTTCGACGAGCGTGCCCAACAGGAGATCTGGGGTGAAGACGGTGACATGTGGATGGCCTCGCCGTACGCCCCGATGGGGGTCGCGGTGCCCGTCGACGGCGGCTACGTCCTCAACGGTCGTTGGGCGTTCTCCTCCGGAACCGACCACTGCGGCTGGATCATGATCGGCGCCGCGGTCGGCGACAAGGACGGCAACCGCACCGACCAGGTTCTGCACGTACTGCTTCCGCGGTCGGACTACGAGATCGACCCCGACAGTTGGGACGTCATCGGTCTGCGCGGCACCGGTTCGAAGGACCTGATCGTCGAGGACGCGTTCATCCCGGAGTACCGCACGATCGACGCCGACATCGTCCTCAGCGGCAACGGCTGGCGTCACGCGGGCCGCGACGAGACGCTGTACAAGTTCCCGTTCTCGTACATCTTCCCGCTGGGGATCACGTCGTCGTTGATCGGCATGACCGAGGGTGCGCTGGCCTGCCACATCGCGGCACAGAAGGAACGCGTCCAGGTCACGGGCGTCCCGATCAAGGAGGATCCGTACGTCCTGTACGCGATCAGCGAGGCCGCCGCGGACATCGAGGCCGCCCGCGTCACGCTGCTCGAGACCGTCGACCGGTTCTGGGACATGACGGATCGCGGTGAGGAGATCGGCTTCGAGGAACGCGCGAAGGGTCGCCGCACCCAGATCTCCTGCGCGTGGCGTGCCGTGCGCGCGATGGACGAGATCTTCGCCCGCGCAGGCGGGGCGGCCGTGCACCGCAAGACACCGATGCAGCGGTTCTGGCGCGACGCGCACGTCGGTCTCACCCACGCCATCCACGTCCCGGGCATGATCTACCACTCCGCGGCCCTCACCCAGCTCGGCGGCGACCCGCAGGGCCCCTACCGCGCAATGATCTGATCCCCCTTCACCTTCGAGGAAACATCACGATGACAGAACTGAAAGGTCTCGGCTACCTCCGCGTGCGGTCGACGGACGTGCCGCGCTGGCGCGAACTGCTCGTCGACGGTCTCGGCATGGCCGTCGGTTCGGGTCCCGACCCCGACGCCCTGTACGTGCGCGTCGACGAGCGTCGCTCCCGTATCGCCGTGTTGCCCGGCGATTCCGACCGGGCGCTCGCCGTCGGCTGGGAGGTGCGCGACGAATTCGCCCTGCAGCGCGTCCGCGAGGCCGTCGAGAAGTCGGGGCGCGCGGTCGAGGTGCTGTCGCGGCAGGAGGCATCCCGCCTCGACGCGGAGGGCGCCATCGCATTCGACGACCCGGCCGGCACGCGCCTCGAGGTGTTCCACGGACCGGTGCTCGATCACAGCCCCGTCGTCACCCCGTTCGGGGGTCGTTGGCTCACCGGCGGATTGGGGCTCGGCCACGTGGTCCTTCCCACCCCGAACTGCGACGAATCCTACGAGTTCTACACGCAGGTGCTCGGGTTTCTGCCGCGCGGCTCGATCCGGCTGGACGAGGAAGGTGTGTCCCGGGTCCGCTTCCTCGGCATCAACGAACGCCACCACAGTCTGGCGCTGTGTCCCGCCCCGCCGAATGCGGAACCGGGCATGGTGCATCTGATGACGGAGGTGGACACGCTCGATGCGGTCGGGCAGGCGCTCGATCGTGTCAACCGGATGGAGTTCTCCATCTCGTCGACGCTGGGCCGGCACACGAACGACAAGATGATCTCGTTCTACGTCCGGGCACCCGGCGGCTGGGATCTGGAATTCGGTACCGAGGGCATGCTCGTGGACGAACGGCACTACACCGCGGAGGAGATCACCGCGGACGCCTACTGGGGTCACGACCAGTCCGGCTCGGAACCGCTCGCGGCGTTCGCCGGCTGACACCGCACCGATGGGGCGCCACGACACCGGTCGTGGCGCCCCTTTTCGCGGTTCCGCTCCGCGGTCGCACCACTTCCGTTCGTCACCGCGCGGCGTTACATTCGACCCCATTCCCGTTGATCGTCTGATCAATGCCGATCGGCACCATCCGAAGGGAGCCCTCCGTGACCGTCACCACCGAACTGCCCACCACCGTCATGGGCCGCGTCACCGCGCTGCTCGCGCCGTTCCGCGACGCCGAGAGCCTCACCCTCACGGAACTGGCCCGGCACACCGGTTTTCCGCGATCCTCCGCCCACCGCATGCTGCTGCAACTCGTGCAGGTCGGCTGGATCGACCGCGAGGGCACGTCGTACCGGCTCGGCGCCAAGTTCGTCGAATTGGGCGGTCTCGCGCGCTCCTACGACGGCATCCATCGCGCGGCACTGCCCGTGATGCACGGTCTGTGGCACAGCACGGGCCTGGTCGTACAACTCGCCGTTCTCGACGGCGACAGCGTGCTCTACCTGGAGAAGACCGGTGGTCGCCGCGCCGACGACGTGGCCACGCGCGTGGGCGAGCGACGACCGGTGCAGTCGACGTTCGAAGGCCGCGCGCTGTCGGCGCACCGCGGCGGCACTCCGTCACTCCACGAGGGCCACGCGCCGCTCCGCATCCGCCCCACCGGCGTCGACGAACCCGCACGATGCATCGCCGCCGCGTTCGACAGCGGGTGCGGCGAGACGGCGGCGATCTCGGTCACCGGCATCGAGGTGTGCGAACCGCGGGACGTCGGCAGGCTCCTGCGGGACGCCGTCGCGGTCGTCGCGATGCGCTCGCCCCGCTGACCCCGAAGGCTCGACCTGCGGTTTCCGCTTCACCCCTTCACGCCGAGTGTGATCGCTGCTACAGTTCTGTCGTATTGATTGATCGCTTGATCAATGACATTCGGATCCCCGCCCCGGGCCGAATCGACCTTGTGGAGGTTTCGTGCGAAACAGTGGCGACTCTCCCGCGGCGGTCATCGATCGCGTCGCAGAACTGCTCGACGAGTTCCAGAACCGCCCGCGGCTGACCCTGTCCGAACTGTCGGGCCGTACCGGCCTGCCGAGATCGTCCGTCCATCGCCTGCTCGGTCAACTCGCCGACTGCGGCTGGATCCGACGCGACGGACGGGCCTACGTCCTCGGTCGCGCGGTCTTCGAATGGGGTGCACTCGCCCAGGACCGCGACGGCCTGCACCGAGCTGCGCATCCCGTGCTCACCGAATTGCATTCCGCCACCGGACTCGTCGCGCACCTCGCCGTCCTCGATGGGAATCACATCCGCTATCTCGACAAGATCGGGTGCGAGTCGATCCCCCTGCCGTCCCGGGTCGGCGGACGGATGCCGGCCCACCGCACGGCCCTCGGCAAGGCGATCCTCGCGCACACCCGCGCCTACGACGGGCGTGCGCCGTACCCCGTACCCGACCTCGACCGCGATCGTCTGCGCAGCGAGATCGCACATGCCCGTGAGCGCAGGATCGCCCAGGAGCGCGAGGAATCGGTGCGCGGAATCGCCTGCATCGCAGCACCGATCGGCGACCGACGCACGTGCGTCGGTGCGCTGTCGCTGACCGGACCGGTCGACCGGGTCGACCTCGTCCGACTCGCGACGCCGGTGCGCCATGCCGCCGGCACGATCTGGAGCATCTTCCACCGCGCCGACCGAGCACAACGCACCGGCTGACGACGCTCAACGCACGAGCGCCTGACCACCGTCGACGGCCAGCGAATGCCCGGTGATGTACTGCGCGGCATCACTGCACAAGAACACGACGGCCGGTCCGATGTCGGTCTCGGGATCCCCGAGTCGACGCAACGGCACGGTCGCGAGATAACCCTGCGCAGCATCGGGATCACGCGCGAACCATTGCTCCATCGCACCGGAACCCGCCAGCGGCAGAATCGCATTGACGCGAATCCCGTCCGACGCCCACTCGCACGCCGCCGTCCGGGTCAGCACCCGAACCGCTTCCTTCGCAGCGGCATACGCACCGGTTCCCGAAGGGTCCCAGCGGATCCCGGCCGCCGATCCGAGGTTGACGACCGATCCACCGTCCCGCAGATGCGGATGGCACGCGCGCATCATCCGCCACGTCGCGGTCGGACCCGAGTCCAACGCGGCACGGTAGGTGTCCTCGTCGACGTCGAGCAGCAGACCGTGGGCGGCCGACATCGCGTTGTTGACGAGGACCGAGATCGACCCGAACCGGTCGACGACCGCCGGGGCGAGCCGTGCGACGGCATTCCCGTCGGACACGTCGCACACGAACGCCTCGGCCTCGCCGCCACGTGTCGTGATCTCGCCGGCCACGGCCTCGATCGTCGCCTCGGTGCGGCCGACGAGCGCGACGCGCGCACCGGCGGAGGCGAGCGCGAGCGCGATTCCGCGCCCGATACCCTGACCGGCACCGGTGACGATCGCGATTCGCCCGGCGAGCGCCCCGTCGAAGACGGTCGTGACGGACTGTCGTGTGGTCACACGCAACTCCTGGACTCGTGGAAACTCGAAGCCCATTGATCGATTGATCAATGGGTGTGGCACAATGCTCGAAGGCACGTGGCGTGCCGTCGAGCAGGGGAGGTGACCGGGGTGGACCCCCAGGAACGACGACGACAGATTCTCGACCGCTCGGCCGAGATCTTCGCGGAGAAGAGCATCGCCGCCACCACGATCCGGCAGATCGCCGACGCCGTGGGTGTCTACTCCGGCGCGCTCTACCACTACTTCCCGTCCAAGGACGCCATCGTCACCGAACTCATCCGCGAGTACATCGAAGACCTCACCGCACGATGCCGGGATCTGGTCGCACGGTCGCTGCCACCCATCGAACGCATGGAAGCACTCGCGACGATCGCACTGGAGACATCCGCCGAATACCACGGCGCGACGGCCATCTGGCGGCGCGAACACCACTACATGCGCAAGCTGCTCATCGCCGCCGACATGGCCGACACCGCCGACGAGATGGAGGAGGCCTGGCGCGTCGCCATCGCCGAGGGCGTCGCCGACGGCAGCCTCCGCGACGACGTCGACCCCCACACGCTCCAGGAGATGCTCTACGACGTCCTCTGGCACGCGTCACGCTGGTACACGGCGGGCCCCGAACACACCCACGCCGATCTCGCGGCCACGATCGTCACCGTCTTCGTCGACGGGATGCGCAACCGCGCGCGGTGACCCGCCCCGCCGGAACGGGTCACCGCGTGATCAGTTGCCGGACGCCGCGAGATTCTCCTCGACCTCCTTGTGCCACGATTCCCGGGCCCGGGTGGTGTCGACCTCGAACTCGAAACGCTGCGTCATGTCGGGCGTGACGTCCTCGACGTCCACGTAGAACTGCTGGTACCAGCGCCGCAACTGGTAGACCGGGCCATCCTCCTCCGTGAGCAGCGGATTCTCGATGCGGCTCTTGTGCTTCCAGATCTCGATGTCCTGCTTGAACTGCTCTTCGAGGCCATCCGTGAACAGCGTCGCCATCTCCGCGGTCTGCTCCTCCGACATGCCCTCGATCCGCTTCACGGTCGTGCCGAACTGCAGCACGAACGAGTTGTTCGTGACCGGGTAGTGGCAGTTGATGAGCTTCGACTCGACGGTCGCGCCGTCGGCAACGGTGTAGAGCGTATCGAGCATGAAGGACGGTCCGTAGTAGAACGCGTCCGAGATCGTCTGCGCGTCCGGAATATCCATCTGCACGCCGGTCTTGATGTCGTCACGCCCGTACGAGCGCATGTGCTGACCGGCGACGTGACCGTCGAACACGTTCTTGAAGAACTCCGGCATCTGGAAGTGCACGTAGAAGAAGTGCGCCATGTCGACGACGTTGTCGACGATCTCGCGGCAGTGTGACCCCTCGACGTGGATCGACGTCCACGTCCACTCGCTCCACTCCCCCTCGTCGTAGCCGTCGATCTCGGGGATGGTGATCTCGTCCGGCGGCGTCGTGCCCTGCGGGCAGTGCCACACGAACAGCGCACCGAACTTCTCCATCGTCAGCCACGCCTTGGTGCGCGCCACCTTGGGTGTGCGACGGGCATAGGGGATCTCCGTACAGCGACCGTTGCCACCCCACCGCCAGTCGTGGAACGGACACGCGATCGCGTCGCCCTTGATCTCGCCGCGCGCGAGGTTTCCGCCCATGTGCCGGCAGAAGGCATCGAGAACGTGCAGGTCGCCCTTGGTGTCGGCGAACACCACCAGGTCGGTACCGAACGCCTGGACCTGGTGCGGTTTGCCGTCGCGGAAATCCCGCGCGAGGCCGAGGCAGTGCCAGCCGCGGGCGAAACGTGTCGGGTTGGTGCCGGTTTCGATACTGCGGATCTCGATACGATCCTGCTCGACGGTCATTGATGTCCTCCGGTGGAGTGGGCTGGGCTGGTGGGGAACAACCGAACGATCGTCACCGTGCGGCGACGCCGTCCTCGGAAGGCAGCGGCGGCATCACCGGCTCGACTCGGTGACTCTCGGGAACGTCACCGGCCGCGACCGCCGCATCGACGGCCTCGTCGAGCGCCGTGCACCGCATCAGATAGGCGGTGGGGTCGACCGTGCGGGCCTCGGTGAGCTCCCGACACACCCGCCCCGACGGTTCGGTCCACTGGACACTCGTGTGCGCGGGGCTGTATTTGGCGACGAGCACGCGGGTACCACACCTCTGGCATGCGAGCGAATGCATTTCGTCCGTTTCCCTTCCTCGGATGACCCGAGACTAGGAACGCACATGTGGTGCCGACCACACCGTTTCAGCCCAGCGGAACACGCCGATGTCCGCCTCCGGCGGCCCGAGCGACTGCATCCGCCTCCGGCGGCCCGAGCGAACGTGTCCGCCTCCGGCGGCCCGAGCGAACGTGTCCGCCTCCGGCGGATCGAGCGAACGTATCGCTCGCTCGATCGAATCGATCGCGTGTACCACTCGCTCACCGGGGGTCGGGCGACTTGACACTCACGTTGCGTGAGGCTCGACGATCGGTGTCATGAACTTCGACGCCTTCGACCTCAGCCCCGTCCCCGCACCCGGACCCGACGCACAGGATCCCGGTGTCTACCGCGGCATCTACGGGATGCCCATGTTCGTGACCGTCCCGACCGCCGATCTGCACGCCTCCGTCGACTTCTGGACCGACGGCCTCGGATTCATCGACCTGTTCACCATTCCCGGACAACTCACACATCTGCGCCGGTGGGCGTTCCAGGACGTGCTGCTGGTCGCGGGCGAACCGGCCGCGGACCTCCCCGCCGCGACAGTCGGCTTCGCGTGCCTGCTCGACCAACTCGACGGCATCGCTCGTGCCTGCACCGCGCTGTCGCCGGGGTCGACCGACGGTCCGCGCGTCACACCGTGGAACACCACGGACCTCGAGATCCGCACCCCCGAGAACACCCGGGTGAACTTCACGGCAGCGATGCAACTCGACCCCGACAGCGAGACCGCCCGAAACCTCCGCGCCGTCGGGTTCGACGTACCCTCGTCGTGAACGCAACACAGCCGTGAGCGCAACACCATGGACGTCATGACCCGACACACGAGGCCCGACCCCGACGGCGTGACCGTCGGGGTCGCCGCCCGTCTCACCGGAACCACCGTCCGGACGCTTCACCACTGGGACGACATCGGGCTCGTCTCCCCGGCCCACCGATTCCCCAACGGATACCGTCGGTACGGTCCGGACGACCTCGCGCGTATCCGACGCGTGCTGGTCCATCGCGCAGCGGGATCGACACTCGACCGGATCCGAGCGCTCCTCGACTCCGACACGTCGGATTCCGTGTCGGAACTGCGCCGGCAGCGGGCCGAACTCACCGATCGGATCGCGCAGTTGCAGAACATGACCGCCGCTCTCGACAGGATGCTCGACGCGCACGAACGAGGGCTGCTTCTGTCTGCGGAGGAGCAGATCGCGATCTTCGGCGACAACTGGAAACCGTCGTGGGCCGGCCGGGCACGCGACCGTTGGGGCGACACCGACCAGTGGGCCGAGTACGCGGAGCGCTCCGCGCATCGGTCTCCCGACGACTGGCGGCGCATCGCCGACGACGTGTCCGCACTGGAGAACGCACTCGCCGACGCAGTGCGCCGGGGCGTCGAGCCGGGATCGGACGAGGCGAACGAGCTGGCTGAGCGGCACCGCGCGTCGATCGACCGCTACTTCACCTGTACCCACTCGATGCACGTGTGTTTGGGCAGGATGTACGAATCCGACCGGGAGTATGCGGCACACTACGATTCCGTCGCCCCCGGACTGGCGGTGTGGTTGCGCGCGGCGATCGACGCGAATGCCCGTGCGCACGGAGTCGACCCGTCGACCGCCACATGGGAATGAATGTCGTTGTTCCCCCACGCCGGTGAGCGAATGTATCGTTCGCTCGAATCAATCGACCGAACGATACGTTCGCTCGCACACGGGTGTGGCGACCGCGGTGGTCGTCGGCTCGACCACCACCGTCATCACCATCACCATCACCGGCGTGACGTACGTTCCGGTCGAGGACGGCCTCGCGTGCGGCTCAGATCCATCCGTTGTGCTGTGCGTGTCGCGCGGCTTCCATCCGCGTCGTCGTTCCGGTCTTCCCGATCGCCGACGACAGGTAGTTGCGCACGGTACCCGACGACAGGTGCACGCTCTCGGCAATCCGCGCAACGGTTGCGCCGCCGAGCGCGGCGCGCAGTACGTCGCGCTCACGGTCGGTGAGCGGATTGTGCCCGCCGACTATCGATTCGGCGGCGAGCGCAGCGTCGATGACGCGCTCACCGCGACTCACCCGCCGAACGGCGGCGGCGAGTTCGGCGGCCGGCGTGTCCTTGACGACGAACCCCGCGGCACCCGACTCGAGCGCCGACCTCAGGTAGCCGGGGCGCCCGAACGTGGTGACGATCAAGGTCCGTACGCCCGGCAGTTCCCGGGCCACCCGCGCGGCCGCGGCGATGCCGTCGAGGCCGGGCATCTCGATGTCCAGCAGGCACACCTGCGCCCCGCTGGTTCGGGCCGCGTCGACCACCTCGTCGCCGCGCCCGACCTGCGCGACGACCGAGAGGTCGTCCTCGAGTTCGAGCAGCGCGGCGAGGGCGCCCCTCACCAGCGCCTGATCGTCGGCCAGCAACAGTCGGATCATCCGAAGACCACCTCCACCTCCGTACCCCGACCGCCCGGACCTGCACCGAGGCGAATGTCCCCACCGGCCGCACGCACCCGATCGCGGGCACCGCGCAGGCCGTTGCCCTCGGTGCCGCCGCCGAGTCCGGCGCCGTCGTCGACGACGCGGAGCGTACCGGAGCGCAGTTCGATCGTGCAGTGCCGGCCGCGACTGTGCCGGATGACGTTCGTGACGGCCTCGCGGAGCACCCACGCCGCGACCATCCGGTGCTGCGGGTCGACGGTGTCCGGCGCGCCGCGGACGTCCACGGCGATCCCCGTGTCCGAGAGGGCGCTGCGGGCCCGGTCGAGTTCTTCGCCGAGGCGGGCGATCCGCAGCCCCGAGACGGTCGCGCGGACCTCACCGAGCGCCTCCCGCGTCAACGAACGGATCGCCGCGAGTTCGGCCTTCGCGCGGTCGGGGTCGATGTCGACGAGACGTTCGGCGAGTTCGGCCTTCACGGTGACCGCGGTGAGGCTGTGCCCGAGGACGTCGTGCACGTCGCGGGCGACACGGTCGCGTTCGTCGGCGATCACGAGTTCGTTGCGCAACGCGCGGTATTCGTCGTCCCGGTCGCCGACCGCGCGGATCACCGCGGTGATCGCACCCACCAGCACGACGATCAGCGTGTAGAAGAAGTCGTCGCGCAGGGTGCCGTTCACCCACGGCACCAGCAGGCACACTGCGGCGGCGACGACGAGGACGGTCATCCTGGGCACGAACGTCAGCGTGAACATCGCGAACGACACGACGAACGCGCCCATACCCAACGCGCCCGGACCGATGTGCAGGCCCACCGCGCAGATCAGGAGAACGAGCAACGGCAGGTGGATCGCAGCGATCCGCGCGGGCGGCACCGACCCCTTGTGGAGCGCACGGAATCCGTGGACGTAGACGAGCGCGAACGCGGCGACGCCGACCGTGGCGAGGGTCCTGCCGAGCGCCGAACCCGTGGTCAGCACCTCCGACAGCGGGTAGAACAGGAACAGGAGCCAGACGGTGGCCATGAACCATCCGAACCGGTCCCACGGGTCCTCACCGCGCGGGTCGGTCTGTTGCTTGTCGGTCACTGTCGTCCCCGCCCTCGCTTCACCAGGTATGTCGAGAGAACCACGAAGATCATCGCCCACACCGACAGATTGAGCAGCGGCACCCACAGCGGCTCGGCGGGTAGGGCGTCGCCGTTGCCGTCGATCAGGACACCCTCGGTCAGCGGGTACCGGGCGAGCGCCACGTAGCCGTAGAGCGGCGTGAACTTCGCGATGGCGAGCATGGTGCCGGAGAGCGGAATGAAGATGTTGCCGAGAAACGCGAGAACCACCAGGCTGCCGCTCGCGGCGCCGACAGCGGCCTCCGATCGGAATGCGAGACCGAACATCAGGCCGTACACGGAGAACACGGCGGCGCCGACGAGCACGGCGATCGAACTGAGGATCCAGGCGCTCCACTGCCCCGATGCTCCCGTGAACACACCCAGGATGAAGATCAGGGCGATGGGAATGGCGGCGAACACCAACGCGACGGTCGCCTTCATCGCGACGAATCCCGCATCGGTCAGTGGCGTCAGACCGAGTTGACGCCCCCACCCCTGCATGCGCTCGACGGCGGCCATTCCGCCGATGCCGGTGGTCGCGGTGACCGCGCCGTATGCGGCCATCGAGATCATGATGTACATCGCGACGTTGCCGTGGCCGGCCGATTCGGATGCGTACGACTGCGATGCACCGAAGATGATGTAGAAGAAGGCGGGCAGGATCGCAATGAAGAAGACGCTCACGTAATCACGGAACTTGCGGCGCAATTCGAGGCGGATGAAGGTAGTGGTCATGCGGGCACCTTCTCGGTGAGGGTGAGGAACGCGGTTTCGAGCGAACCACCGGTGATTTCGAGGTTGGTGGCACCGAGGTCGACGAGGAGAGTTCGGGCCACCCCGTCGGAATCCGTTGCCCTGATTTCGATCCTGTTGCCCATCACGGAGATTCCCGCGACACCGGGGTGCGACGCCAACACCGCGCGCACGTCGTCCTCGCGTCCGTGGGCGATGTCGGCGGAGACCATCCGTCCGGCGGCGAGCGCGCGGATCTCGGAGGTCGGGCCATCGGCGACGACGTGCCCTCCGGCGACCATCACGATGCGATCCGCGAACGAGTCGGCCTCTTCGAGGTAGTGGGTGGCGAAGACGACAGTGCGTCCTCGGTCGGCCTCGGCGTGCATCGTGGCCCAGAAGTCGCGGCGCGCTCCGACGTCCATCCCGGCGGTCGGTTCGTCGAGGATCAGCAGGTCCGGATCGGGCAGCAACGCCAATGCGAACCGCAGTCGCTGCTGCTCACCGCCCGAACACTTCGACACCATCCGGCCGGTGAGTGCAGCGACCCCGGCCCGTTCGAGGACCTCGTCGACGTCGCGGTGCCGGGGGAACGTCGAGGCGATCATGTCAACGGTCTCGCGGACGGTGAGGTCGCGCAGCAGCCCGCCGGTCTGGAGTACCGCAGACACCTGGCCTGCGGCGATCGCGTGCCGTGGCGGTTTCCCGAACACCGACACCACCCCCGCGGTGGGTTCGGTGAAGCCCAGCACCATGTCGAGGGTGGTGGTCTTCCCGGCGCCGTTGGGACCGAGCAGCGCGACGACCTCGCCGCGCCGCACTGTCAGGTCGAGGTGGTCGACGGCGCGCACCTCGTCGGCGCCTCGCGGCCGGAAGGTCTTGACGACGTCGTACAGCTCGATCGCTGCGGCCTCTGTGTGTTCCACGATCGGAATTCTTGTGGTTCACGGGGACGCGCCGCGATCCCCGGCTGTCACGAGATCACCGTGACAAATGTCAGACGGACACGGCGCGGTACTTCTCCAGCACGTCGTCGGTGTGCTCGCCGTGCGCCGGCGGCGCCGAGCGCAGCCGGGGTCGCACTCCTCCGAAGTTGACGGGGAACGCGATCTGTTCGAGCGGACCCGACGCGTGGTCGACGGTGCCGATCATGCCGATCGCGGCGGTGTGCGGGTCGTCGTAGATCTCGTCGAGATGCCGGATCGGTGAGACGGGCACCCCGTGCTCCTCGAGTACCCGGCACCAGTATTCGACGGTGTGCGCGGCGAACACCTCGGTGAGCACCTGTTCGAGTTCGTCCCGGTGCTCGATGCGGTCTCGGTTGCGGAGGAACCGCGGGTCGGTCGCGAGTTCGGCGCGACCCATCGCCGTACACAGGTTCTCCCACAGAGAATCGTTGCCGACCGCGACGACGAAGTAGCCGTCGCTGGCCGGATATGCCTGGTAGGGAGCGAGATTGGGATGTGCTGAGCCGAGGGCGTGCGGGCGCTGCTTCGTTGCGAAATAGTTGGTGGCCCAGTTGACGTGCATCGCGAGTTGGCATTCGAACAGCGAGGTGGTGACGTACTGTCCGCGACCGGTTCTGCCGCGTTCGACCAGCGCCGCGAGCACACCGATCACACCGAACAGCGCCGCACCGAGGTCGCCCATCGCGTAACCGGACTTCATGGGGGCACCGCCGGGTTCGCCGGTCAGCGACATCAGCCCACCCGCTGCCTGGGCGACCATGTCGTAGCCCGGCTGGTCGGACAGGGGCCCTTCGTCGCCGAACGCGGAGATGTGCAGGACGACGAGGTGCGGGTGCCGTTCCGACAGTGCACGGTAGTCGAAGATCTGCTGCAGTCCGCTGCCCGGCTTGAAGTTCTCGACGACGACGTCGGCTTCTTCGAGCATGCGGTGGACGATCCGCTGCCCTTCCTCCGATTTCAGGTCGAGGGTCACCGACTTCTTGCCGCGGTTGACCGCGAGATAGTAGGTGGCGTCGTCCCCGACGAAAGGGGGGCCCCACGTGCGTGTGGGGTCGCCGCCGTCGGGATGCTCCACTTTGGTGACGTCGGCGCCGAGGTCGGCGAACGACATCGTTGCGTACGGTCCGGCCAGGATCTTGGACAGATCGACCACTTTGACTCCGGCGAGGGGCGCCGGTCCGGTGACGGGATTCTCGGTCATCAGCGTGCTCCTGCAAGTGAGTCCGTCGCTGCGGCGTGCGCAACGGACGGGTCGATGTCGGTGCCGTCGACGACGGCATCGAGGTGCGCCAGCGCGACGGCATTCGGTTCGCCGGCAAGGCCGCTGAGATAGGCATTCGCCACCAGCAGCGACCGGTATCCGCGACCACGCGCGATGCGGCCGGACGCGAGGTCGACGAGCAGCGTGGCCATCACGGTGCGCGCGAGATCGTCCGTGTAGGTGGCGCAGAGGGTTTGAGCGCGCACGTCGTCGCTCGCGAGCAGTTCCTCCCCCTTGGCTTCGAGCGCATCCCACAGTTCCCACAGTTCCGCGACGGCGGGTACGCAGTCGCCTCCCGCGGATTCTAGGATCGCGCGCATCGCTACCGCCAGGACTCGGTGTGCACCGTTCTTGCGCATGGAGCGCAGGACGTCGAGGGCGATGACGTTGCTCGAGCCCTCCCAGATGGACCCGAGGTGCGAGTCGCGGACGAGCCGCGCGAACACTCGGTCCTCGATGTACCCGTTGCCGCCGCGGATCTCCATCGCCTCACCGGTCACGGTGCGCGCACGCTTGCATATGTAGTGCTTCGCGACGGGGGTGAGGATGCGGACGATGCTGCGGGCAGCGCCGTCGCCGCGGTCGGCGCGGTCGAGGGTGGCTCCGCTGTAGGCGACGAGTGCGAGTGCGGCCTCGGCGTCGAGTGCGAGCGGCAGCAGTGTCGCGCGCATGAGTGGCTGGTCGAACAGAGACCTTCCGAATACCTCGCGAACCCGGGTGTGCGCCACCGCGTCCCGCACGGCACGGCGCATGAGCGCACTCGAGCGCATTGCGTTGGAGAGCCGGGAGGTGTTGAGCATCTCGGTCATCTGCCGGAACCCGCGGTCGAGTTCGCCGACCTGCAGGGCGTAGGCACCGTGCAGCGTGACTTCACCGCTGGGCATCGAGCGGGTTCCGAGCTTGTCCTTGAGCCGGTCGATCGTATAGGAGTTCCGCGTTCCGTCGGGAAGTCGTTTGGGCACCATGAACATTCCCACGCCGCGCGTGGAGTTCTCGGCGCCGCCGGGGAACCGAGCGAGTGTGACGATGACGTCGGCATCCGGGTTGGAGGCGAACCATTTGCGTCCCGTCAGGCACCATCCGGTGCCGTCGCGCTCGGCGCGGGTCTCGGTCTGCGCGATATCGGTTCCGGCCTGCGTCTCGGTCATGAACATCGCGCCGGTCAGCGCCGCGTCCGGGTCGGTCGACGTCAGCCCGTCGATGTAGGGCCCGAACACGTCGGGATCGCCGAACATGCGCAGCGTGCGGGCAGCGGCATCGGTCATCGACACCGGGCATGCGAGCCCGAACTCGGCCTGCACGAACAGGTAGGACGCGAGGTACTTGACGAGATGCGGGGGCACGTCCGTCCAGCCGTGAACAGGGCGATGCGAGAGCGCAGAGAGTCCGTACTCCGAGTACGCGGCGCGGCACAGTTCCAGATAGGCGGGGTGGTAGTCGATGGTGTCGATGCGCTCGCCGTCGCAGTCGTATTGGCGAAGTGTCGGGGGGTGTGCATTGGCGGTGGCGGCGAGTGCATCGAGTCGCTGTGCGGCGTCGGCGCCGAGGCGGTCGAGGAGACGCTCGGTGAGTTCACGGTCGGGTTCGTCGATCCACCGGTCGAGCACTGCCCGGAGTGCGGGATCCTCGTGTGCGTAGTTCATCGTCGTCCTTTCGGCAGTGTGTTCTCGGCGGAAGTCAGTGGGTGGCAGCGGGTGCGCGGGCGGGCGCGGGGTCCGCAGGTTCGGCGTCGGCACCGGACGCGGTGGCCGATCGGCGCAGGAGCGCTGTCATGCAGACCAGCGAGAGCAGAACGTATCCGAGCCCGAGTCCGACGACCGGCCAGATCGTTCCGGTGCGATTGAGCAGGAACTGGCTGACCATCGGAGCTGTACCCGCGAAGATTGCCGTCGACAGCTGGTACGACAGCGAGATTCCCGTGTAACGGATGTGAGTGGGGAACACCTGCGCGAGGATGCCCGCCAGCGCCGCGTAGTACATCGCGTGCGGCGCCGTTGCGAGGACCATGCCGATGATCGCCCAGGTGAGCGAGCCGGTCTGGATGAGCACGAACATCAGCGGCAGGACGACGAGCTCGGGGATCAACATCCACAGCACTGCTCGACGCACATCGATGCGGGTGGCGAGGATGGCGCCGAACGGCTGCACGATGACCTGCGCGACCAGCGCGAGGGTGATGACGAGCAGAAAGTCGCCCCGGTCGAATCCGAGATCCGTCGTGGCCCAGGCCAGCGCGAAGGTCGTCTTGACGTAGGTGATCGCGACACCGGCGACCACCGCACCGACTCCGAGCAGCAAGACCGTCCTGTGCGTGCTGAGCACCTCGGCCAGCGGAAGACGCTTCTTCTCCTGGGACTCGACTGCCGCCTTCATCTCGGGGGTTTCCTGGATCCGCAGCCGGATGTAGAGGGCCACGACCACCAGTGCGGCGGAGGCAACGAACGGGATTCGCCAGCCCCAGCCTTCGAAGGCGGCATCGGACATCGCGGTCAGGCCGAGGAAGGCCACTGTCGCAAGAAGATTGCCCACGGGTGATCCTTGCTGCGCGAACGCGCCGTAGAGCACTTTCTTGCGTGGTGGGGCGAATTCCGTGGCGATGAGGACGGCACCTCCCCATTCCCCGCCCATCGCGATGCCCTGCAACACGCGCAACAGGACCAGGAGAATGGGCGCCCAAATACCGATCTGGGCGTAGGTCGGCAGCAGGCCCACGCCGACAGTGCCGATGCCCATGATCGCGAGGGTGGTGATGACGGCGTTCTTGCGTCCGAACTTGTCGCCGAAGTGGCCGAAGACGACGCCGCCGAGTGGTCGTGCGATGAATCCGACCGCGAAGGTCGCGAATGCGGCCAGCGTGCCGATCGCCGGGGAGACATCGGGGAAGAACAGCTTGCCCAGCACCAGCGCGGACGCCGTGCCGTAGATGTAGAAGTCGAACCACTCGATCGTGGTGCCGACGAAGGCGGTCACGCCGGCTCGGCGCGCAGCTTTTGTGTCGTGCGCGGTGTGCTCTGGGGTTGGATTCACGATGCACTCCGAGGCGTGTCGTGCGGGCCATGTCCGCGAATGAATGAGGTGCGTATCACTATCGACGGACGATCGTGTAAAGTCCAAGACCTAATTCGACATGATTATGTGGATATTCCACTGAGTTGAGGGCGACATGGAATTCCGTCAGCTGCAGGCGTTCCTCGCGGTTGCCGAGGAACTGCATTTCGGACGCGCCGCGGAACGACTGCACATCGCACAGTCGCCGCTGAGCCAGATGATCCGCACCCTCGAACGCGAGCTCGGCGCCCGATTGTTCGAGCGCACCACCAGATCGGTGCAGCTCACCGCCGCAGGCACCGCGCTGTTGGTCCCCGCGCGGGTGATCGCAGCCCAGCTCCGGGTGGCACGCGCGGTGGTGCGATCGACGGCAGCCGGAGAGACCGGCGTGGTCAGCGTCGGGTTCGGCGGCGCGAGCGGCTACACCGTGCTGTCCGAGCTGACCCGGGCGCTCGCGGATCGCCATCCCGGCATCGAACTCGATCTGCGTCCGCAGACCTATTCGGGCGAGGTGCTCGATCTCGTCAGCCAGGGCCTGCTCGACATGGGCATCGTCGGTCTTCCGGTCTCCGACGACTTCGCCACCGAGACCGTCCGACACGAATCCCTGATGGTCGCGGTGCCGGCCGGGCATCGACTTACCGACCGCGACACTCTCGAACCCGGAGATCTCGCAGGTGAGCGGCTGGTGGTCTATCCCGCCGCGCACGGCTCGCTGGTGCGCGACGCCACCTTCACCGTATGTGCGTCGGCGGGCTTCGCACCGACCATCGCCCGCGAGGCCCCCGACCCGTACAGCCTCCTGGCCCTCGTCGGGGCGGGGGTCGGGATTGCGGTCGTCGTCGCGTCGACCGCGCACATCACCGTGGACGGCGTGCACTACATCCCACTCGACGGCGGCCCGGTGCTCCCGATCGCGCTCGCGTGGCGACGAGACAACCGCGCACCCGCCGTCCAGCGGGTGCTGGAGGTGCTCCGCGAGCAGACGTCGCGGGCGTGGTCGGAGACGTTCACTCCCGAACGGGTCGCGGATCGGCGTGCGGACGTGATCGGGCGGGGTCGCGCGCAGACCGCTAGGTCTGAACGTCGGTGAGGGCCAGCAGTTCCGACCGCGCGAGTTCGAGGTCGTCACTCGTCAGGTACGGGCTCGCCGCCGAGAGCGCGAGTCCTTCCGCCGCGAACCGGATCATCAGCACCCGCGACCGGGGCAGGCCGTCCGCCGCGAAGGCGGCGCTCAGCTTCTCGGCGTCGCGGGCATACAGCGCCTCGATGCCCGGCGGGTTCCCGAGCGTCGCCAGCAGCGTCCCGGGATTGAAGGTGTCCATGAGATAGGCGCTGCCGCCGGTGAGGGCGCGCACGTATCCTCGCGTGAACTTCCCGGGCCTGTTCTCCGACAGGTCGATGTGGGCGTGGATCTCTTCCCACATCCGCGTGATGCAGTGTTCGATGACTCCGTAGATCAGCGCTTCCCGGTTCGGAAAGTGATGCATGAGACCACTCTTGGTGACACCCGCCGCGACGGCGATATCAGCGAGACTCGCCTTCGACCCGCGCTCGGCGAACATCTGTTCGGCGGATTCGAGGATCGCTCTGCACGTGCGTTCCTTGTCGCGGGTGAGGGCGTGATCAGTGCGCTTCATGGATACCTACTGTGGCATCCCGCGGGGGACGGGATCACGCGCCAGGCCACCACGGCCGAGACCGCAAGGATCACCGCGGCGACGACCGAGGTGGTCTGCACCGCCGACACGAAGGCAGCCTGGGCATGCTCGACCACGACCCGATCGGCAACATCGGCGACGGTCGAGGCCAGTGAGCTTTCGGCGATCGCGGCGTCGGACGGATCAGTTCCGGCGGACAGGTTCAGATGGGAGTGGTACATCGCCAGATGAACGGACCCGAGCACCGCAATACCCAGTGCTCCTCCGAGTTCGTAGGCGGTCTCCGCAATGGACGACGCGGCTCCTGCCCGTTCGATGGGGACGGCGGAGACCACGGCATCTGTCGACAAGGTCATCGCGATGCCGATACCGAGACCGATGAGGACCAGTGAGATCCCGAGGCCCCAGTAGCTGGACATCGAGACCGTCATGCAGATCCCGGCGAGGCCGACCGCACCGAGCGACAGACCGAGCCCGATCGAGCGCCCGGCCCCCATGCGTGCCACGAGAGCACCGATGAACAGAATGACGACCATCGACGCGATCGTCGACGGCAGCTCCGCCAAACCTGCCTTCAGCGGGCCGTATTCGCGGACAAGCTGCAGGTACTGCGAGAAGAAGTACAGCAGCCCGAGGAACGCGAAGATCGCCAGGCCGTTGGCGGCCACGGCGCCCGAGAATGCGGGCATTCGGAACAGCGAGAGGTCGAGCAGCGGATTAGGCAGTCGCATCTGTCGGCGTACGAAGACGTATCCCATGATCAGGCCGAACGCTGCGGTGACCGGAACACTCCAGTCCAGCCCGCTACCGGCCCAGTGCTTGACGGCGTACACGACCGGGACGATGGCGAGGATCGACAACAGTGCCGAGAGCACGTCGATCGTCAGAGCGGAGCTACCGCGCGACTCCGACAGCAGGATCGGTCCGGCGACAAGCACGATCACCATCACCGGCACATTGATCAGGAACACCGAGCCCCACCAGAAGTTCTCGAGCAGGACCCCGCCGACGAGCGGACCGACCGCGGCACCTGCGGTGGCGCCCATCGCCCAGATCGCGATCGCCGTCGTGCGTTGTGTCGCGTCGAGGAAGGTAGCGCGGATGATCGCCAGCGTCGAGGGCATCAGTGTCGCCCCCGCCACGCCGAGCAGGACGCGCGCAGCGATGAGGATCTCGGGGTTCGGGGCGAACGCAGCGATCACCGATGCGACGCCGAACCCTCCGGCACCGATGAGCAGCAACCGTTTGCGGCCGATGCGATCGGCCAGGTTGCCCATCGTGATGAGCAGACCCGCCAGCACGAACGAGTAGATGTCGCCGATCCACAACAATTGGGTCGAACTCGGGGCGATGTCGGCGGCCATCGACGGCACAGCCAGGTAGAGCACGGTGTTGTCGACAGCGATCAACACCACGACGAGGACGAGAACGGTCAGGGCCGACCATTCGCGACGCCCGGCACGCGGTGCAAGGGTCTGTTCTTCTGCCACACGCACCACGATAACAGTCCATATGGACTGTTATAGGGCCCGAAAGGGCGGTGGTGATGAGATTCGCACTCGCACACGATCGGAGCGGGTGCGGAGTCGACCGGCCGACGTTCGGGCGCCGTTCAGCCGCGGAAAGGATGCCTCCAATTCGTGATTGCGGCCGGATTCACCGGATCTGGGAGGTAGCGTCGGGCGGGAGATCGCGCGCCGGATGGGCACCTACCGAGTCGGGAAGTGGAGATGATGGACGCCACCGAATGGCCGAGTCTTCGGGTCGACGACTGGACCCCCACACGCGACACCCTGCACATGTGAACTCAGATCGTCGGCAAGGTCCGGATGTCCCACATGCCGCTGATCAATCATTGGTGGCAGGTGACGCTGTATGTGAGTGCGCGGGCTCACGACCGGCGGCGTCCCGCACGGCACCGGGATGTTCGAGATGGAATTCGACTTCCTGGACAACGCGCTCGTCATCCGGCACAGCTCCGCGAGCGCCGCACCGTGCCACTATCCGCGAGAGCTGTCGCGGAGTTCTACCGGGACACGATGGCGGCCCTGGCCGATCTGGGTATTCAACCGGGATTCCAGGCCAGCCCGAACGAGGTCGATCCCGCCATCCCATTCGCCGAGGACCACCACCACAGCGAATACGACCCGGAAGCAGCCCGATTGTTCTGGCGTCAGCTGATACAGGCAGACCGGGTGATACGCGACTTCCGGTCGCATTTCGTCGGCAAGGTGAGCCCGGTGCACTTCTTCTGGGGTTCGTTCGACCTCGCCTGCACCCGGTTCTCCGGCAGCGACGCACCGAACCATCCCGGCGGGGCGCCGAACTGCGGAGACTGGGTGATGGACGAGGGGTATTCACATGAGCTGAGCAGCTGCGGGTTCTGGCCCGGCGGCGGAGAAGAAGGGGCGTTCTATTCGTACGCCTACCCGGAGCCGAACGGCTTCGCCGACCATCCGGTACAGCCCGCCGCCGCGTTCTTCAGCAACGAGTACAAGCAGTTTCTACTTCCCTACGAGGCGGCACGCACCGCGGCAGATCCCGACGGTCTCGTCGGGGAGTTCCTGCAGTCCACCTATTCCGCGACCGCCGACCTCGGCCACTGGGACCGGGCCGCACTCGAGATCGACCCCGCACGCTGGCATCGGCGCGCTTGACCAGCGCGCCCCCGCGACGTCAGCTGTCGAGGTCGGCCAGCGCCTGCTTCCCCAACGCGAATGCCCGGTTGCTGTTGGGGACACCGGCATACACCGCGGTGTGCAGGAAGACCTCCACCAACTCGTCCGGATCCATGCCCGCTCGCAGCGCCGCACGGATGTGCATGTCGAGCTCGTGCTCGTTACCGACCGCGGTGAGGATCGCGAGGGTGAGCAGGCGCCGGGTGTGGTGGTCGAGACCGGGACGCGCCCAGATGTCGCCCCACGCGGTGCGGGTGATGAAATCCTGGAACGGCGCGGTGAACTCGGTGGCCTGCGCCGTCGCCCGGTCCACGTGGGCGTCGCCGAGCACCGAGCGGCGCATCCGCATACCGACGTCGACGGCGGCCGACCGATATCGCTCGAGCGGACCGGACCGCGCGAGATGACGGCGGATCAGAACACCGACCCGACCCGCCTGCTCGACGTGCACGAGATGCGTACCCGGGTCGAGAAGGTGGAACTCGGAATCGGCGATGCCGTCGGCCGCCTCCCTCGCGGCTTCGGGCGCCACCTCCCGGTCCTGGGCACCGGCGATCACGAGTGTGGGGGCGACGATCCGCGCGAGATCGGTACGGCCGTCCCATTCCGGTGATCCGGACCGCGCGGGCGCGCACAGCAGCGTCAGCGTGTGCACCCGATCGGGACGGTGCGCGGCGATCCACTGCACGGGTGCGCCGCCGTGACCGTGCCCCACGAGATGAGCAGCGCCGACACCGATCTCGTCGAGGACATCGAGGATCCGCGCCGCGAATTCTTCGGGGGCTGCGGAAGAGTCGACGACGATCACCTCCGCGTCCGGCGACAGTGCCGCGATCTGCGCCGCCCACGCCGCACCGTCCGATCCGGCCAGGACCACCGTGGGGGCGTCGGGATCACCGTGTCGTTCGTATTCGAGCATCACGCGCGTCCTCCGTGTCGGGCCAGGGCACGGTCGACGAGGTCGGTGGCGTGCCCGAGATAACGGGTGGGGTCGAGCAGGCCGGCGAGTTCACCCGCCGACAGGTGCGCGGTGATCCGCGGATCCTCGTCGAGCCGAACCCCCGACACCGCGGCGTCGGTGACGATGGCGCGGGCGTCGTCGATGTGCCGCGACAGTGCGGTGACGACCTTCTCCGCGAGGACGGCGCCGCCGGTGAGCGCGAGGTTGCGGTCGAGGGCGTCGACGTGCACGTGCAGGCCGTCGAGACTCGCGGCGAGACGACGCACGGCGCCCCCGGTCAGCCGCAGCAGCTCGGTGAGCGTCTCCCATTCGGCGTGCCACGCCCCCGCGGCCCGCGCGAACTCGTGGTCGGCGCAGGACAGGGCCGTCGCGACGAGCCCCGGTACGCGCCGGGCCGCCGCGCGCGCGGCGATCGCCGCCACGGGATTGCGTTTGTGGGGCATGGCCGACGAACCACCCGGCGCGTCCTCGGACACCTCCCCGATCTCGGTCATCGCCATGAGCACGATGTCCGAGGCGGGTTTCGAGACGGCGCCGGCGGCGACACCGAGCGCCGACGCGAGCCGGGTGATCGGGGTGCGCACGGTGTGCCACGGCACGCGTTGCCGGGCCAGGCCGAGCCGGTCGGCGAGGTCGTCGGCGAAGACGAGACCGTGCGGCGCGACTGCGGCGAGGGTGCCGGCGGCCCCGCCGTACTGCACGGGCAGCGCGGTGAGTGCACGACCGAGTTCGTCGCGGGCGTCGTCGAGTCCGGTGAGCCACGACGCGGCGAGCGCCCCGAACGTGGTGGGCAGCGCCTGTTGTCCGAGGGTGCGCGCGATCATCGGGGTCGCCCGATGGTCGCGGGACACGGCGGCGGCGGCGTCGGCGGCGGTATCGAGGTATCCGAGGGTCCGTGCTCCGGCGCGGCGTGCGAGCAGCATGAGCGCGCTGTCCATGACGTCCTGGCTGGTGGCGCCGACGTGCACGGCGGTGGCCGGGGCGTCGGCGTGCTCACGCAGCAGTTCGACGAGCGGAATGACGGGGTTGCCGCCGGCCGCGGCGAGCGCGCCGAGTTCTGCGGGGTCGAAGTCGCGGGCGAGCGCGGCGGCGGCGTCCGCGACGGCCGCGGCGTCGGCGGCGGTGGCCCGGCCGATGCCGACGGCGCTCGCGGTCAGCGCGCTCTCCACCTCGAGGAGCGCACCGATCCACGCGCGGTCGGACACGAGCGGGGCGAGTTCGTCGGCGCCGAGGACCGCGTCGAACAGCGGTCCCCGGTGAGGGTCTGGTCCAGTGGGCATCGGGTCCTCGGGCATCGTCGATGAGGATCCCCGGAAAGTCCGGGGGCGGGCGCGTTCTCACATGTCGGCGGGGCCGTGCGCGACGCGGCGCAACAGCGCGGCGATGTCGTCGACGATAGACGATGCGGCGGCGGCGGGACGAACGACGCCGATGGGCTCGGCGGTTCCGACGGTGTCGACGGGCAGCCGGCTCAGGCGTTTCTCGGTGATGTCCCGGGCGGGAACGCGTTCGGGAACGACCCACACGGCGTCGCTTCCACGCACGTGCGTCGCGGCGACCGCGACGTCGATGGTGTCGACGGTGCCCGCGGGTAGGTCGATGCCGTGGCGGCGCAACAGCACATCGGTGTGGTGGCGCGGCACGGTGCCGGTGCCGGAGACGACGAGCGGGTACTCGCAGATCTGCGCGACCGTCGGGTGTCCGCCGGCGAGGGGGTGACCGGTGCGCACGACGAACGCGAGGGCTTCGGCGTAGAGCAGTTCGAACGACAGACCCCGCATGGTGTCGGGGTCGCTCATCCGCCCGATCACGACGTCGACGTCGCCGCCGCGCAGGGCGGCGAGCAGGTCGGTGTTGGGCGCGGTGTGCACCTGCACGCCGACGTCGGGATGCAGGTCGTGCAGCGCGGTGAGCACGTCCGGGAGCAGCACGGATGCGGCGGACGGCAGCGATCCGATGCGCACGGTGTCGCGACCGGTCCCGGGTGTTCCGGCGAGGTCCGCGACCGCCGTGTCGAACGCGCGGACGACGCGTTCGGCGTGGTCGAGAAAGCGGAGGCCCGCGGTGGTCGGGCGCGCACCGTGACGGCCTCGCTCCAGCAGTTTCGTGCCGGCGAGCAGTTCGAGTTCGTTGAGTGTCTTGGTGACGGCCGGTTGCGTCAGGTGCAGCCGAGCGGCGGCCCTCCCGACCTGGCGTTCCTGCGCGACGGCGACGAAACACCGCAGGTGACGCAGACGGATACGACCGGACAACCCCGCGTTTTCCATAAGCAAAAGTTATGCAAATGGGCCGTATTCGTCAATTCACATGAGCGAAAGGAACCCATATCGTTGCCTCAACGCCCTCAGCCCACGAAACGGAGTGGCCCATGATCACCGCCGATCCGACCCACCGGTACGGGGAGTTCGTCGAACGCGACCTCACTCAGCATCCCCCGGCGCTGACCCCCGGCTATCGCACCTCGGTGCTGCGGTCGCCCCGCAACGCGCTTCTCTCCCCGCGGAACACCCTCACCGAGCGCACCGGGCCGATGATCCTGCCCGACGAACTCGGCGCGCACGACAACGACATGATCCTCAACTTCGCGAAGGGGGGACTGCCCATCGGCGAACGCATCGTGATGCACGGCCACGTACGCGACGAGTTCGGAAATCCGGTGCGCGGCGCGTTCGTCGAGGCGTGGCAGGCCAACGCCGGTGGCCGCTACCGACACAAGAACGACACCTATCATCTGGCGCCGATCGACCCGAACTTCGGCGGTTGCGGACGCATGGTCACCGACGAGAACGGCTACTACTTCTTCCGCACCATCAAACCCGGCCCCTATCCGTGGGGAAACAACGCGAATGCGTGGCGCCCCGCGCACATCCATTTCTCGATCATCGGTGACGGTTGGGCGCAGCGACTGATCACGCAGTCCTACTTCGAGGGTGACCCGCTCATCGAGCAGTGCCCGATCGCAGCGACCGTCCCGTCCCGCAACCAGCTCCGCAGCCTGATCGCGCAAGCGGATCCGGCGAACAACACTCCGTTCGACAGTCGCACGTACCGTTTCGACATCACGTTGCGCGGCCGCCGCGCCACCTTCTTCGAGAACCCCCGGTCGACGGGAGCCGCCCGATGAATTCCTTCTCTCCCACAACGGATCTGCCGCCGCTCACCCCGTTCCCGATGGTGCAGCGCCGACCGGAGACACCCTCGCAGACCGGTGGCCCCTACGTGCACATCGGTCTCGCCCCGCAGCAGGCCGGCTTCGACATCTTCGACAACAACTTCGGCAACGTCCTCGTGTCCGACGACACCCGCGGCGAGCGGATCACCGTGGAGGGGCGCGTCTTCGACGGTTCCGGTACCCCGGTCCGCGACGTGCTCATCGAGATCTGGCAGGCCGACGCCGACGGCAGGTACCACCACCCCGCCGACCCGCGAGGCGAGCGGGGCGACGGGTCCTTCCGCGGCTGGGGTCGCACCGGCGGCGATTTCGACACCGGTGTCTACACGTTCGAGACGATCAAGCCCGGGCCGGTACCGGGATCCGGTGACACGATCCAGGCCCCGCACCTCGCGATGGTGCTCTTCGCGCGGGGCATCAACCTCGGCCTGCACACCCGGGTCTACTTCGACGACGAGACCGAGGCGAACGCCGCCGATCCGCTGCTGCGTTCGATCGAATGGGAGGTACGCCGCAACACGTTGATCGCGCGGCGCGGCACACGGAACGGAAAGACCGTCTACACGTTCGACATCCGGTTGCAGGACACCCCGGACGGCGGACGCGAGACGGTCTTCCTCGACATCTGATCGGTCAGCGATCCGCTGCCGGTGCCCGTCCCACGAACAGCGACGCCACCACCGCGATCAGGGAGATCATGCCGCCGTAGAGGAAGGCGGTGTGGATCCCGCCCTCGTTCGCGGCGAGCTCCGTCGCCCCGTCGGCGGCACGCGACGCGGCAGCGTTGGTCATGACCGTGATGAACAGCGCCGTGCCGGCGGCACCCGCGAGCTGCTGCGCGGTGTTGAAGATCGCGCTGCCGTGCGAGTACAGCTCGGCGGGCACCGATCCGAGCGACGAGGTCATCAGCGGGGTCATCACCGACGCGAGCCCCAGCATGAGCAGGACGTGGATGCCGATGACCATCGGCAGCGACGACCCGGCATCGAGCAGCGTCATCAACCACAGTGAGGCGCTGACGACGATCGTGCCGGGAATCACGAGGGGACGCGCCCCGACACGGTCGTAGAGCCGGCCCACGAACGGCGACAGCAGACCCATCGCGAGGCCACCGGGGAGCAACAGCAGACCGGTGGT